>ERZ772889.435-NODE-435-length-45731-cov-6.889351_pt1 | contig 45731 bp, 46 predicted proteins | sample MGYA00512127_ERZ772889 | MGnify/ENA primary metagenome ERZ772889 (study PRJEB29015, sample SAMEA2737689) | human gut metagenome | biome: human gut; feature: human-associated habitat; material: faeces | place: China | collected 2012 ...
CGTACATAGTGCAGACATGCAGGAGGGTGATGCCGAAATTGGTTATTGGATTGGTATGCCTTACTGGGGACAGGGACTTATACCGGAAGCAGTTGGATGCCTTCTCTTACGTTGTTTTAATGAACTGAACATCAAAAGAGTGTGGTGCGGATATTATGACGGAAATATTAAATCCCGCAGAGTGATGGACAAATGTGGTTTTCGGTTTCATCATACAGAAAGAGGAAAGACTTCTCCGTTAGGAGATATCCGTACGGAACATTTTACTTTGCTTACCAAAGAGGATTGGGAAGAAATGGTAAAATATAAAGGTGTTCCATGATAAGAACAAGGATAAAATCATTTATTCAGTCTGATTTAGCATCTTCCTGGTATTCAGTTGCTTCTGGCTATTATGATGGCGAAGTGATATAAAGGATATAGTAGCTTCTGATGAGTGTCATGTTAAGAGGGATAACAGAAACGGCATATAGTAGACCTGAAAAGAAAATGTGAACAAAAATGAACGAATTAACTAATAATATGTACCTTAAACAGGGTTTTAAAACAATAATGGAGACAGACGAAGAATTTATTATGGTAAAAGAGCTTATTGAAGAAAAGGCTATTATGAGCGTTCCCTGTCCGGAGAATACTGTAACCGGATAAAATAGCCGTTGCATGGTGAACATCAGCCTCCTTCTTTCTTTGCCGGCCTCTGATTATGGAATATATTGATATTGTCTGATTTTGCCTTTTTCGATCTGGAATACCATCTCTGCTGTACCCAACCCGTCGCTTTCCACTGAGAAATGCAATTTCCCTTTCGCGCCCCTGTCGGCTTTCACAATGGCCAGATACAGCCCGTTAAAAGCCGGACGTGTTGTTTCCGGAAAAGGAATCAGACAGGTCGGATCTCCGTTATCGGTTGCCACAATTTTACCCGGCCCGTCCAGCGTTACTTTAATCAGAGGCTCTGCGGTAGGTACTTCGTTTCCGTCCGCATCCAGTACGGAGACCCGTACAAAGATCAGATCCTCACCGTCAGACTTTAGTATTTTCTTGTCGGGAGTCAGTTTCAGTTTTACCGGAGCACCTGTTGTCTTTACCGACGCTTCTGCCCATACTTTTCCGTCTTTGTAAGCCACAGCCTTCAGTTCACCCGGTTCATACGGAACCTCATTCCAGCGGAAACGGTATTCAAATGCCTGCTTCTGCTTTTTCCCCAATGATTTGCCGTTCAAGAACAGTTCAACCTCGTCACCGGATGAATAGACGAAAACCGGGATATTCTCTCCTTTCTTGTCCTCAAAATTCCAATGCGGCAAAATATGCACCATCGGATAGTCAGGCATCCATCGGGATTGATATAAGTAATAGCGGTCTTTGGGGAATCCGGCGAGATCGACAATGCCAAAATAGCTGCTGCGCGAAGTCGGACGGTTCTCTTCTATCTTCTTCAGTTCCTCTTCCTGCTTTTTCAGTTCTTCTTTACTCAAGGCGGCTGCATGATTCAGCAGTACGGTCTTGTCGCTGTTAAACGGAGTCGGTTCTCCCAGATAGTCGAAGCCTGTCCATACGAATTCACCGCATAATGGCCTTTTACCGGATCCGGCAGGTGATTGCGCAGTTTTACTGAAATGACAGCCTTCGCTTCTTTATCCGAAATCTGGGGAGTGGTGACAAAAACGCCCCAGTGATCTACATGTACCTGTGATGTCTTTACCAGACGGACATGTCTGTAAATACCTGCACCGGGATACCAGCGGGAGCCCATGTCTTCTGTATTCAGGCGCACGGCTACGACATTCTCGCCGCCATACACGACTGCAGGTGTCAGATCTACCCGGAAAGAGGTATATCCATAAGGATGGCCGCCAACTTTCTTGCCGTTCAGCCATACCTCTGCATGAGCCATGGCACCGTCAAAGTCCAGATAAAGGCGTTTGCCTTCATCCTTCTTTTCCACCTTGAAATGTTTTCGGTACCATCCGATGCCGCGCCAGGGAAGCTTACCGGTGAATCCTTCCAGATCAGGGCGGAAAGGACCTTCTATGGCCCAGTCATGCGGTAAATCCAGCTGCTTCCAGTTCCGGTCATCAAACAGGATGCTTTCTGCTGCTACGGGCTCCTCCAGCCTTGTTCCGTCTGCCTGTAATCCATATCTGGAAAACAGCCAGTCAAAGTCAAAATTATAGATTGAACGGCCTGTTGAAGCCCCAACCTTTACTGCAAAAATCAGTAATAATATGCATAATATTTTCTTTTTCATATTCCAGGTTTATTTACTCGTTGGATGAATTAAATGAAATGTTTAAATCTCAGAACAATTGTATCGGATTAAAACCGGCTCGTATTCTTCCGACTCCGTAATGCCGTAAAGGGTACTGTCGTCAATGAATTCTGCTTTCATCAGCCACAGAGCATTGTTCTGCCTGAAAGCATGGATGGGCCGTATGTCATAAGTATCGAGGTTGACGAGCTGCGCACCCATATCGTTACTGCTGTAGAGCAACATATTTCGTGTGGGCTTGTGGTAGTATACCGAATTGGCTTCTATCAATTCATCCGGTCCTGATCCACGCTTGCCGTAGCGATGAAAAAGGCAAGCGCTATCTCCCGTCAGTTTATATGCTTCAACGAAGAACGGTTCCTTGGAAGCTTCAATTCCTACCCAAAGCATGACGGACAGACTAATGCGATTCATGTTAATTAGATTCAGTTGATTAAGTGTAAGCATTCGGTAAACCACGTATTTTTGTCTCCAACTTCCATCATTAACTTTACGTCCAAAAAGCAAAGTTATGATGACACGAGAAGAAGTAGTAGAGATAATGAACTACTGCAAAGAGCACAAAGTGACTTATAAGTCAAGATTAGAGGAGCTCAATATCCCTGTATGGCGGTTTTATGACAGCAAATCCCGTTATGCCGCCGAGCAATCATCGGGTAAATCGGCTCAAGGTGAGTTTATCGAGCTTCCCCACAGCGGATCTTTGTTAGTAACCGCATGGCAAATGTCTCTGTAACTTATCATACACTGTTGTCAACAGGCCGCAAGGATGAGTTGTCCACATTGGAATATCTGAAGAAATTTTGCCATAAGATTGCTAAGGGAAGAAAGGATTATGCAAATCTTTTTCTTATAACAATAGGAATTAGTGTTAATAAATATTAATAACCGCGTTTCATTTTTTATTTTTTTATAGGGAACTGCTGAAAAGCGGATTTTCCCTGTACTACATGTCAAAATTGTACACTAACATTTTGTTTATATAATAACAATAAAATATGATAAATATAAATATTATTACGGCTATAAAGGGGGAAATATTTTTTTCTCAATGGGATCAGCAGAAATTTTCACCTAAAGAATATAATATTCAATACAACTCAAAAGAAGATATTGTATGGGATATTGTTGTTATATATGAAAAAGTTAATCAAGATATTTTTTTTAAATGTAAATCGGGTAGAGTAATTTATGTAGCGGGTGAACCACCTCTTATGAGGCCTTATCTTACACGGTATTTAAAGCAATTTGATATAGTTGTTCTACCTAAGAAACATGTACATCATCCTCATCATATTCTATCACATGGCTTCCTAAATTGGTCGTTAGGTTTTGGATTTAAATCTCATAAAAATAAATTCTGCTTTGATGATATAAAAAACTTTTCAAATAGTAAAAGTAAAAATATTTCTATTGTTACATCGTCTAAAGCGATGATGCCAGGGCATGTCAAAAGACTTAAAATTATTGAGCAATTAAAAAAAGACTTCCCTGATCAAATTGATTATTTTGGACTTGGATATAATCCAATAGAATATAAAGCAGATGCTTTATTACCTTATAAATTTCATATTTGTATGGAAAATTGTGAAATTCCTTATTATTGGACAGAGAAATTTGCAGATCCGGTATTGGCCAATTGTGTTCCCATATACGCTGGTTGTACAAATATTGATGATTATTTCTCTAAAAAAGGATACATTAAATTCTCTTATCAAAATTATGATGGGCTAAAACAAATTATAGCAAACATTTTATCAGATCCAGAAAAAGAATATCAGCGATATTATTCGGGAGTTTTGGAAACAAAGAAAATTATAATGGAAAAGGATAACTTAATACCTTTTATCATTCATTTACAACAAAATTCTTCATCGAATGCGGATGTGATAAATTATTTTATAAAGCAACATGAATCTTTTCCTGAGTACAAATTTATATTGCTATTGATTCGTTTTAAGCGTCTGGCGTTACGATGTTATTTTACTTTAAGAGAGGTGCTTTCTTACAAAGATTGAATTTATATGCAAGAGATTATTGTTTCAATAGTAATACCTGTCTACAATGTAGAAAAATATATTGGTAAATGTTTGGAAAGTTGCATAATGCAAAACAATGTCAGTTTTAAGGATTATGAAATAATTGTTATAAATGATGGAACTCCTGATGACAGCATGAAAATAGTCAGAAAATATAAGGAATTATATCCTAATATAACAATTGTTGAGCAAGAAAATAAAGGTCTCGGAGCTGCTCGTAATGTGGGCATAAGAAATGCAAAGGGGAAATATATTCAATTTGTAGATTCAGATGATTATATTTCTTCTGATACTATATTTACAATAAAACATATTGTAGATAAAAATGATTTTGATATTATAACAATTGCAGCAAAAAATATTTGTAAGGAGAATGTTAGAAATATACTTCCTACCAGTATCAATTCAGGAAAGGAATTATTAAAATATCATATAAATCATTGCTCGGTTTTTTATGTTTATTCGAAAATCTTTTTACTTAACAATAACCTATATTATAAAGAGGGTATTATGCATGAAGATAGTGAACTAACCCCCAAGGTTCTATATTTTGCAAATAATATTTATGTAAGTAATAAAATCCTTTATTATGTGAATGATACACCTCATGAAAGTATAACCCGTTCCTATAATATAAAAAAATGTTATGATAACATTATTGTAGCTGATAGCTTAAATTCTTTTTGTCAGGAAAAAGTGGTAGAAGAAGAAATAAAAATATCTATTAATTGTATAATTTCCTTATTAATAAACAATTCTTTAAGGCATACTCGATATTTTAGTAAGATTAAGAGACACGAATTTGATTTATACCTCCATGACCGAAGAGAACTTCTTATAGCTTATAAAAAAAGTAAAAAAATAATTTATTTGATAGAATATTATCTTTTTCAATTAACAAAGCCTTATTATTCAATGACGTATTATTTGTTGAGTAAAATAAAAGATTGATATATTTTTATGTTTGCTTTAGATAATTGTAGGTTTACTTATAATCATAGTATTATGCAATATCTAATTGTTTTTCATTTTAAAAATGTAAAAAATTAACTATATAAATACTAATGTAATTCTTAAGACTAATTTTGTATTTGGAAAATTTGTTTATGTATATTTTAAAATTAAATAAATATGAATTACCCTACTTCTCTGTATACATATACGTTGTAGGAGTGATGATTTCATATGCAACAGAAACTGCTACATTTGCAGTATTATGTTATTTAGGACCATTATTGTATTTATATAGTATTATTAAATATAAAGTTTTACTATATAGAAATAGAAATATTCCTTGGTATTATTGGCTCTTGATAATTCAACTATTATTTATGTGGTTGAGGTTTGACATAAATGGGGCAAATGGAGGTACGTTTAGGGATATAAATGGAGCAGGTGCAACATTTTTGTTTTTGACACTGATGTGGAGACCTCAGATTATAAGATTAAAATATTTGCAAAAATGGATTATTATAATGATGATAACTGGGGTTGTATATACAGTTTTAAACTGGAATGAATTAGTTGCGGCTTCAACGTATATTTATAATCAAGGGTATTATGGTGATTCTTCTAAGACTATTGTAAATATGGCTATGTCAGTGGGATATGCTATGATGAGTTGTGGTTTTTTATTATGTATTCAGCATTTATTGACTCCAAAAGTGAGAAGGCTTACACTCATTTCATCTTTTCTAGGACTAGTTGTTCTTATGGTTTCTGGCAGAAGAGGCTATTCTGTTTTGATGATTTGTTTTATATTGGTTTATATGATGAATAGTATTCTTTACGCTCCTAAAAATAAAAGATTTTATCAGATTCTTTTTATAATATCATTAATATTAATAAGTGTGCTCTATTTTATAGAAAATGCTGACACTCAATTCTCCGTACTTGTCAACCGAATAGAAGCAGATTCAAGAACTGAGGTTTTTTATTGGTGGAATAAAGAAATGGGTGATGATGTTTTTAAATGGGTTTTTGGTAAAGGGGTTTCAGGTGGATATTATGATGGAGGATTTGGTGTCGTTCGTCCAGGTATTGAGAATGGGATAAGACATATGATACTTAAAGGAGGGTTGTTATATTTAATACCTTATGTAATTTTAGGTTTACAGGCAATCTTTTTAGGCTTCTTTAAAAGCAATAGTAGAACTTTGAAAGCACTAGCAATATATGTTGCAATATGTATAGGTTTTTTATATGTGTGGGGGACACCTTCATTTTCATTTTTGCATTTAAGTATGTGGATATCATTTGTGCTGATATTTGATCCTAAAGTTAGAAAAATGAGTGATGGAGATATTTTAATGAAATTTTATCAGTAATTTTTATTGGTGATATAAAACATGAATTTATATTGTTTTGATAGCGTTTTAATGTAAGTTTATAGAATTTATGTACCGTATCATATATACGGTTTGTCTCATTTTTTTTAATTGCTAAAATGAAAAAAATATTATTAATATCATCGATATATCCAGGGCCAGATGTTCCTTCAAATTATACGCCTGTAGTGCATTATTTTGCTCGTGAATGGGTAAGGATGGGGTTAGATGTTCGAGTTATTCATACGAGTAATTATTTCCCTTTCTTTTATTATTGGTTTCCCAGAAGTTGGAAGAACTATGTGTCTAGAAAAAAAGGTATTGCTTTACCTGAAAAACGTTTAAATCAGAGTATAACTTTCTTTCTTGATGATGTAAAGATTCATAGAATACCTTTGAAAAAAATCATACCAGGGAAGAATTTTTCCAAATCTGTGATACGAAAAGCAACGCAAGATATTTTGTCTTTTTTAGAGTCAGAAAGGTTTACTCCTGACTATATTATTGGACATTGGGTTATACCTCAGGCTGAATTACTTAGCATATTGAAATCTTTTTTTAAATGTCCTGTTGCATTAACTTTGCATGATGGGGGACAAGCATTTAGATATTATAAAAATTATCAGCAGATAATTGATTCTATTGATGTTTGGGGATATAGGTCAGAAAGTATAAAAAACAGATTTGAGACTGTTTATGGTAAAAAGCAAAAAAGTTTTCGATGTTATTCAGGTATTCCAGAAGTATATTTAAAGAACATTCCATTTCGAACCTTTGAGAAGGTAGATAAATTTATTTATGTGGGTATGTTGATAGAAAGAAAACATCCGGATAAAGTTATTACAGCTATAGATCATGTGTTTGGGGATTCACCATTTCATTTGTCTATTATTGGAGAAGGTGGAATGAAAGAGGTATTGCAAAATATGGTTAAGAATATACATGCTGAGGGTAAAGTAGAATTGATGGGGAAATTAAGTCGTACTGATGTGATGGCACATTTGGATCGGTCTGATGTTTTTATTATGATCAGTGAACATGAAGTCTTTGGTTTGGTATATATAGAAGCTATGGCAAGAGGGTGTCTCGTTATTGCTTCAAAAGGAGAAGGTATGCAAGGGATTATAATTGATGGGGTGAATGGCTTTTTATGTAAACCGGGAGATTTAAATGATTTGATAAGAGTACTTGGTAAAATTCAGTTATTGTCAGTAGCTGAAAGAATGCAGATATCAGATGAGGCTAAAAAAACAGCAGAAAGTCTTACTGATAAGAAAGTGGCAGAAAATTATATAACAACAGTGATGCGATTAGGAGATGATTTATTAATTTGAAGTGTGTCTGAGATTCGTTTTTAATTTTATAAGTAATTTTTATGACAAAAAAAATAGTCGATTTCTTAAGAATATTAAAACGACAATTTTATATAAGGAAGTATCAACTTAAATATGTGGATCGGACATTTATTGCATGTAAGAATTGTCATATAAGTAAGGATTTTATAGCTGGAGCTTACTCTTATGTTGGTCCAGGGTGTTCTATTTATCCTAGGGTTAAAATTGGAAAATACACAATGATAGCAAATGATGTTCGTATACTAGGTGGAGATCATTATTATAAAAAAGTTGGTATCCCTATTATTTTCGCGGGAAGATCAGAAATACGTCAAACAATAATTGGGGATGATGTTTGGATTGGGGCCAGTTCTATAATAATGACAGGGGTTACGATTGGAAATGGAGTGATTGTAGCTGCTGGTTCAGTTGTTACTAAAAATTTAATGCCATATGGCATATATGGAGGAGTTCCAGCTCAATTGATAAAAATGAGATTTACAGAAGATGAAATTAAAATTCATGAATCTATGCTTCAAAAATCAATTTCTAGTTTTTCAGAAGATATAGTTCAAGTGCTTTCTGGTAAATTGTAAATATAAGCGGAAAGTATGTAGGTTAAAAGTATTATAATTTCATTCAACTTGTTTTCTTCTAATTTGAAATGTTTTGATTGAGTAGGGGAGGATTTATAAATGGACTTGCTCGGTCATCAACAATATTAATGTAAATAGATACTTTCTTTGTCAGTATATTTTGTTGTTTGTATATAAATGTATAAGGGATGAAACATATTGGTATTATAACAATCGTTAAAGTCAATAACTATGGTGCAGAACTTCAGGCATTAGCATTACAAAGAAAATTATGTTTGATGGGCTTTAAAGCAGAAATCATAGATTATTTGTTTTATAAAAATAAAGACCATAAGAGAGAAAAATGTTCAATGCCATTTTACCCATATCCAATTAAGAAAAAAATTAAGGAGTATATATTACCTTTATACGAGACCATTAAAAGTATTCCTTATTGGAGAACTCAAAAAAATAGAGAAAAAAGCTTTATAGAATTTCATAAAAAAAATACTATTTTTTCACCCCAATGTTACCATTCTTATTCTGAGTTATATAAGAATCCTCCGATATATGATGTCTACTGCGTAGGAAGTGATCAGGTATGGAATCCTGGATGTTTTACTAATCTTAATCCTTATTTTTTGTCTTTTGCACCTGAAGGAAAGCGAAGAATAAGTTACGCATCCAGTTTTGGAGTAAAAGAACTTCCTGCATCTGCAATACAACAATATCGCACTCTTATACAAAAATTAGACAGCATCAGTGTTAGAGAAGATGCAGGCGTTGATATTGTTAGAAAAGTAGCAAATAAAATAGCTATAAAAGTAGCAGATCCTACCTTGTTGTTAACTCGTGAAGAATGGAGTAGTATTGCTAAATACGATAAAGTACCAAGGGAGAAGTACATATTATTATATGTGTTGAAAGATTCAGATTATATAAGAGAGCAAGCAAAGAAAATAGCGAAAGAAAAAGGTTTTAATGTTGTACGTATTTGTAAAGGAGCATTTAAACAGGACAGGAAATCTGATAACATAATCAATATAATAGATGCTGCTCCAGATGATTTCTTAGGGCTCTTTGATAAAGCGGAAATGGTGTTGACGAATTCTTTTCATGGGACTGTATTCTCTATTCTTTTTCATAAAGAATTCTATACAATAATAAAAAGAGGAATTAATAATAACTCACGACAACTATCTCTTCTAAATACACTGGAGATTGACAGAGTCAAGTATGAAGATGAAATCTTTTTTGAGAATCCTTTATTGAATTGGGACAAGATTGATAAGAATCTGAGTCGTTTTCGTCAGTTGTCTGAAAAATTTTTACTTAATTCTATAAATGGAAATGAATAATAGATATCCTCAGTTGTGTGACAGCGTAAAATGTACAGCTTGTAGTGCTTGTGCTAATATTTGCAGGCATGGAGCTATTACAATGACAGAAAACAGTCATGGTGAACTGCATCCCATCATAGATATTGATAAATGTATAATGTGTGGATTGTGTGAAAAAGTATGTCCTGAAAATAATATATCTCATGCTGTAAAAAAATATGGTAAACCTGAAATTTATTATTGCTGGTTAAAATCTAAGGAAGACAGGAAACAAAGCACCTCTGGTGGTGCAGGATTTGCCATAGCAAGTGCTATAATAGCTAAAGGTGGCCATGTATGGGGAGCCGCATATGATGACAATATGGAGGTTTGTTACATTGAAGCAAATACAGTAGAGGAACTTAGAAAAATTCAAAAATCAAAATATGTTCAATCCAAGGTTGGTGATTGTTTTAGCAAGATTAAAGCAGAATTGAACAATGGTGATTTAGTCTTGTTTTCTGGAACACCATGTCACGTAAAAGGATTACGCTCCTTTTTGAGAAAAGATTATGATAATTTGCTTACAGTGGATCTAGTATGTCATGGAGTACCCGGACATGGTATTTTTAGAAAGTATAAAAGATGGCTTGAAGAAAAGTATAAAGATAAATTAACTTTCTTTGACTTCAGACCTAAAGAAAAAGATGGACAGGAAAGATCTTGTAGATGTAAAGCACATTTTAAGAGACAAGGTATTGTAAATATAGAATCATCAGAAAACGGATATTTTGTTGGCTTTCAGAAAAATGTTTTCTTAAGGGATGCTTGTTTTAGTTGTAGTAGTAAAGGCGAGGAACGATATGCTGATATTACGATAGCTGATTTTGGGGGATTGGGTAAAATAGAACCTTTTCATGATAATAAACAGAGAGCTTATGGAATTTCCATGCTTGCACTTAATTCAGAAAAAGCAAAGAATTTTCTGTGTGAAATTCAAGATTCTTTTATAATAGAGAAACGTTCATATAGAGAAGCTGCATGTAGCAATACTCAGTATTACGAATGCAGTAAACCGTCATTAAATAGAGACAAATTTTGGGAAGAGTGGGAAATGTTGGATTGGGCATCTCTTAGCGCAAAATATTTTAAAATATCTCACAAAGAGAAATTTTCTTTTCTTGTAAAGAAATATATACATCCTACTTTGCTGTCTAAACTTAAAATGATTTTTAGATATATTAAATAGATTGGTTAATATAATTTACAAAATGGAGTTTGAAAAATACATAGATAATTATAGTCAAAAAGAAAAATTACACAGACTTCTTTGGAATATATTTTCATATATATTCTTCAGACCTTTTAATCTTCCAGTTTTTAAAAAATGGAGAATATTAATACTAAAAGCCTGGGGAGCCAAAATCGGTATAGGTAGTGTTGTTCATGCTTCTGCTAAAATTTGGGCTCCGTGGAATCTGGAAATCGGTCAAAGAACTTGTATTGGACCTAATACGATTATATATAATCCTGGAAAAATCATTCTCGGCAACAAAGTTACTATTTCTCAGTATTCATATCTCTGCACAGCTACTCATGCATATAATAGTAAACTACACACTTTGTATTGGAAAGATATAAAAATAAATGATTATGCTTGGGTAGCAGCTGATGCATTTATTGGTCCTGGAGTTACGATTGGAGAAGGTGCTGTGGTTGGAGCAAGAGCCGTTGTTTTTAAAAATGTTGCCCCTTGGACGGTTGTTGGAGGAAATCCCGCAAAATATTTAAAAGATAGAATTATAAAAGATAAATAAAGTCATGTTAGATATTTCAGCCTATATTATTACATATAATGAAGAAATTCATATTGAACGTGCTATAAAAAATGCTCAAAAATATGCCAAAGAGGTATTTATTTTGGATTCATATAGTACCGATAAGACAGTTGAAATTGCAAAATCATTAGGTGCAAAGGTTTATCAGCATGAATTTAAGTATCATGCTGATCAATTAAACTGGGGATTACAAAATATACCATTTACAACAGAGTGGATCTGGCGACAGGATGCAGATGAGTACTTGACTGACGAATTAATAGAAGAACTGAAGAATAGGTTACCAAATGTTCCAGCTCATGTAACGGCCTTTACTGCTCCTTGCTTGCGTAAATTTCTTGGAAAATATATTAAGCATGGAATTATTCCCCTCATTTTATTACGTTTGTTCAGACGAGGACATGCACAGTGGGAAGATAAACGAATGGATGAGCATATTTATGTAACAGATGGATGTATAGAAAATTTAAAATGTCCATTTTTTGACGATAATCTAAATAATATTTCATGGTGGACTAATAAACATAATAATTACGCTACCAAAGAGGCTATTGATTTATTGCTCACTGAGTATAACTTACATCCACAAAGTAGTGTTGTTAACTCTGGAGCTCATTCTGAAGCTATAAGAAAGAAAAAATTAAAGTATATCAAACTGCCTTTGTTCTGGAGAGCATTTGCCTTCTTTATCCTGAGATATTTTTTTCGACTCGGATTTCTTGATGGAAAAGAAGGATTTTTATGGCACTTTTTACAAGGATTCTGGTACCGTACATTAGCTGATGCTAAAGTATATGAAATAAAGAAAAAATACAATTTTAACGAAGAAAAAATAAAGAATTCCTTAAAAGAGAATTATCTAAACAAGTAATACATTTTAGGTTTACTGAAATATAGTAAACTCAAACAACGACCTTAAATCTTCAATGAAATAGCATACATTATTGCGGTGTTATGCAACTAAATCAATAAAATACAAGGGGAAAACATTCTTCCATACCCCATAGCAATAATTGCTATAAACATTCTTCGAATGAAAGTTTCTATTATCACTTCCTGTTTCAATCGGGAAGAAACTATCGGGCAAGCCATTGAAAGCGTGCTGGCCCAGGATTATCCTGAGATAGAATATATCGTAGTGGACGGTGCCAGCAAAGACCGTTCCCTGCAAGTGATCAATCGGTACAAGGACCGGATCAGCCGGATTATCTCGGAGCCGGACAAGGGGATGTATGAGGGGATCAACAAGGGCATCCGGGTAGCAACTGGAGATGTCATAGGGTTGCTGCACAGTGATGATTTCCTGTATTCCCCCGATACCATCAGTAAGATGGTCCGGAAATTTGAGCAAAGCGGCGCGGATTTCGTGTACGGCAACGGGTTGTTTGTGGACTATCAGAATACAGACAAAGTGATCCGTAACTGGATGGGGGGCTCGTACAGTAAATGGAAGGTGAAGCACGGATGGCTTCCCCTGCATCCGACCTGCTATATCCGCAAATCCTGCATAGACCGGCTGGGCCTGTATGACGAGAGCTACAAGATTGCAGCGGATTCGGATTTTCTGTTCCGCTATCTGTATGAAGCGGATCTGAAGGTGGAATATCTGAACGAATACATCGTAAGGATGCGGATGGGAGGACTTTCTACCGACAGTGCCAAACGGAAGCTGATGTGGCAGGAGGATGTACGCATGTACCGGAGTCACGGGCTGCCGCCTACGTGGACGAAACTGCAAAAAATGGCATGGAAAGTGCCTCAGTTTATTACAGCTAAATTGAAATTTTAATTGATACCAATATGAGCGATTTGAAAAACTATACTATCGCCGTAGCCGGCACAGGCTATGTAGGTCTGTCCATCGCTACACTTTTATCCCAGCATCACCAGGTGACGGCTGTGGACGTAATCCCCGAAAAGGTAGAGAAAATCAATAACCACATCAGTCCGATCCAGGACGAGTACATCGAAAAATACCTGGCTGAAAAGGAACTGAACCTGAAGGCTACACTGGACGGAGCAGCAGCCTATAAGAATGCGGATTTTGTGGTGATCGCTGCACCGACCAACTATGATCCGGTGAAGAATTACTTCGACACAAGTCACGTGGAAGAGGTGATCGATCTGGTGCTGAAGGTGAATCCGGATGCCGTGATGGTGATCAAGAGTACCATCCCGGTGGGTTACTGCCGCAGCCTGTATGTGAAGTATGCGAAAGTATTCCGCGACACACCGGCCTTGCAGGGAAAGAAGTTCAACCTGCTGTTCTCGCCGGAGTTCCTGCGGGAAAGCAAGGCGCTGTATGACAACCTGTATCCGAGCCGGATCATCGTGGGCTATCCCAAACAGATTGAAGGTCGGGAAGAAGAGAACGAGGCGATCCGTGCCATTGCCGGAGAACATCTGGAGGAGAAGGCCGGAGAATTTGCCAAGATGCTTCAGGAAGGAGCAATCAAGCAGGACGTGGATACGCTGTTTATGGGCCTGAAGGAAGCGGAAGCGGTGAAGCTGTTTGCGAATACCTACCTGGCTTTGCGTGTTTCTTACTTTAACGAGCTGGACACGTATGCGGAAGTGAAGGGACTGGATACACAGGCGATCATTCAGGGTATCTGTCTGGATCCGCGTATCGGTACGCACTACAACAATCCTTCATTCGGTTACGGCGGTTACTGTCTGCCGAAGGATACGAAGCAGCTGCTGGCCAACTATCAGGATGTGCCGGAGAATCTGATTCAGGCAATCGTAGAAAGCAACCGTACGCGTAAGGATTTCATTGCGGATCAGGTGCTGAAGATGGCGGGCTATTATGATTATTACAACCGGGGTGACTTTGATCCGGCTTCGGAAAAGCAGTGTGTCATCGGAGTGTACCGCCTGACCATGAAGTCGAACAGCGATAATTTCCGCCAGAGTTCCATCCAGGGGGTGATGAAGCGTATCAAGGCAAAAGGGGCGCAGGTGATCATCTACGAACCGACACTGGAAGACGGAAGTACCTTCTTCGGCTCGAAGGTGGTGAACGATCTGGAAGCATTCAAGCAGCAGAGTCAGGCCATCATTGCCAACCGCTATGACAATTGTCTGGACAGTGTGAAGGACAAGGTGTACACGCGGGATATTTTCCGCAGAGACTAAGCGGGTTTTCTTTATAAAGTGTTGCAAATCTGATCTTTTCTTGCTATCTTTAGGACATGAATCTTAAAGATAAATGCTATGAAGTATTTTACCATGGAAGAGTGCATCCACTCGAAGGTTGCCAGGGAAAGAGGGATTGACAACACGCCTTCGCCGGAAATAGAGGCGCATATCACGGAGAGTGTGGAGAGTTTGCTGGACCCGCTGCGGGAGGCATGGGAAGCCTGTTCGCGGGAGGCAGCAGCGCGGACAGCTGCTGTCGCTGGTGAACGGACGGTATCTGCCTATGACAATGTGAAACTTTATTCTGAATATACCATGAAAACCGGAAATCTTATTTGCCTGTTGCTTTCTCTGGCCATTGTAGGGCATGTGGTGTATGCCCTGTTGAGTGAGTCGGAACCGCCGAGACTGGTTTCGCAGGGAAAGTCGTATACCGTGAAGGAACTGAATAACGAGGGGTATAATCCGGAAATTTGTTTTTCTGGCGATTTTTCGCTTTCTTTGTAAAATCAAAAAGCCGAAAGGAGAAATTATGGATGGTATGGATTTGACGTGCGGGCATTTTGTGAACCCGTTTACGGATATTGGATTCAAGATTATATTCGGACAGCCTGCCAGCAAGGAATTGCTTATTACGCTCCTTAACGAGTTGCTTTCGGGGGAGCACCGTATCACGAATCTGATTTTCCTGGACAAGGAGAATCACTCCGACAGCATGGCAGATCTTCCTTCAGTTTCCTTATTTCACCAGGGAACTCAAGGAGTGTGAAACTCTTTATGACAAACTGATTTATACACTGAAGAATATGCAACACTGGAACCGAATGCCTGACGCGTTGAAAGAACAGGTTTTCAGCCGTCTGGAAGAACTTGCTGCCGTGGCTAATCTCTCGATGGAGGACCGCATCGCTTATGATAAGGCGCTGGATCGATATCGTGTGAGCCGGATTGTGGAAGAGGATGCACGTGAAGCCGGATGGAAAAAGGGACTGGAGGAAGGCCGTGCGGAAGGTCGTGCGGAAGGCCGTGCAGAAGGTCGTGCGGAAGGCCGTGCGGAAGGTCGTGCAGAAGGTCGTGCGGAAGGCCGTGCGGAAGGTCGTGCGGAAATACAAATAGCTATTGCACGGAATCTCAAGGCGTTGGGTATGAACAATGAACAGATAGCAAAGACTACGGGACTGAGAGAAGAGGATATAGAAGGACTGTAGGATGATGATAAATAAAAACTAATCAATGATTTTTGGGAAAAAGTGGGCGCTGCTGCCAGTTCTGGCAGTGGCCTTGCCTTCATTTGCCCAAACGGAAGCATCGTTGGGCTACCGGGTGGAGGCGGATGTGAACGTGTCTGCCGGGGAGTATGCGCCGATGTGGATGACGTCCAACCGTTACGGGCTGGCGTCGGAACGGCCGAACAGCGGATGGCTCCGGGCGGGGGTGACTTATGACCAGCCGCTGAAACGGAACTGGAGAGTGGGAGCCGGACTGGATCTGGCGGGTACGCTGAACAACGGGGCGGTGCCGGACCGGGCCAGGTTCGTGGTGCAGCAGGCGTATGCGGATGTGTCGTGGAAGATGCTGACGCTGAGTATCGGAAGCAAGGAGCGGGGAAATTTTCCGCTGGACAAGGATGAACGGCTCAGCAGCGGCATGATGGTGGAAGGTATGAACGCGCGTCCCGTGCCGCAGGTGCGGGGGGAGATCCGGGAGTATCTGCCGCTGGGATTCACGGGCAACTGGCTGTCGCTGAAGGGGCATATCGCTTACGGTATGTTTACGGACAATGGCTGGCAGGAGGAGTTTGCGGCACCGGGAAAGACGGTGCTGAAGAATGTGCTGTATCACTCGAAGTCGCTGATGTTGCGCCTGGGCAACCGGGAGAAGCTGCCGGTGGAGTTTGAATTCGGACTGCTGACGGCGGCGCAGTTCGGCGGAACGGTATACCGGAAGAATGAGGACGGCAGCCTGACGTTTGTGAAGGACAAGCCGAACGGTCTGAAGGATTTTATGAAGGTGCTGATCCCGAAGCAGGCCAGTACGCTGCAGAATGTACAGGGAAATCATTGCGGGAGCTGGAATTTTGCTTTGTCGTATTATCTGAAGGACTGGAAGTTCCGGGCGTATCTGGAGCATTATTTCGAGGATCACTCGCAGATGTTCTGGCAGTATGGCCGCTGGAAGGACGGGCATCTGGGACTGGAGGTGACCTTGCCGGAGAACCTCTGGGTGACGCGGGTGCTGTGGGAAGGACTGAATACCAAGGATCAGACGGGGCCGATCTTGTATGACGGCATCGCTGGTTCGTTTCAGGATGTGCAGATGAGCGGCGGCGACAATTATTATACGAACGGAGAGTATCTGGGCTGGCAGCATGCGGGTCTGGGACTGGGACATCCGTTCCTGCCGGGACCGGCATATAATACGGACGGCAGCAATATGTTCAAGAGTAACCGTGTCCGGGCGAATCACCTGGGAATGACGGGAGATCCGTCGGAGGAATGGAACTGGAGGGTGCTGGTGTCGTTTGCCCGTCACTGGGGAACTTATTCGGCACCGCTGGACAAGCCGCGCAAGCAGTTCGGATCGCTCTGGGAGGTGACATACCGTCCGAAGCAGCTGGCGGGATGGAGTTTCTCGGCGGCTCTGGGACTGGATCGAGGAAATTATCTGCCGGGAAATACGGCGGGAGGTACGTTCTGCATCCGCAAGACGGGGGAACTGCTGAAACGCTAGGACACCGGAAACGGTGACTGGTCTCCGACGGAGGAATGCCGGACGGGAGCCGGAAATGAATGTTGAAATGATTGAAAATAATAAAAGGGTTTATGAAAATAATACAATTAAGCGGAAAGAAGAAGGCGACACTGGTGTATGCATTGCTGGTGCTGGGCCTGATACTGGCCTGTCTGCTGATGCCGGGATGTGCCAAGCAGCCGGTGGACAGCAGCGTGGAAGGGTTCTGGAAACTGGAACGCTTCACGACGAAGGAGGACGGAGCTGTGCATGAGCCGGAACGGATTTTCTACGGGATCACGCGCTACGTGGTGGAAATTGCGGAACGGCAGGGTACACAGGGGTACGGAGATTTCATCGGTCGCTTCGGCTATACGGACGAGGGCCGGGAGGCGGTGATGAGTGAGTTTAAGGTGCGTGCCGCAACGAGTGACAGCAAGAAGGATGCCACGCTGGAGCAGCTGAAGCCTTTCGGTATCGGAGCGATGGAAACGACGTTCCGCATCGTGAAGGCGGACGGCAAGGCGCTGGTATTGGAATCGGATTATGCTAAGTTGGAGCTGAAACGCTACTGACACGGGATATATTGCTTCTCAGATGCGTGAGATCAGGAGCGTAATGGGGAGCTGAAACGCATGAAGTTCCCGGGGAAGAGGGAAAATGAAGTAACCAAATTTTTTGTAAAAAAACATATTGAAAAGCACTAGGTCATGAAAAGAGGAATTGCAGAGTCGTATAACCGGCTTGTAAATGTATTTGTCATTGCCTGTGATACCTGTATCGTAGGCGGACTGTTTCACAGATTTTATCATTGGGCACAGGATACGGCCTGGGAGAAGACACTCCAGGCATCGGAGTTCCAGATTGTGGCAACGCTGATGTTGTGTTACCTGCTGTGTGCGATGCATACGGGGGTAATTCTTTACCGACGGAAGGTGTTCGCGTATGAGGTGCTGACCCGTGTGACCAAGAATGTGGTGTTCTTTGCAATCCTGGGCGGGGGAATCCTGCAACTGGGAGGATATATGGATGCCTGGTCGAAGCTGTTTCTGGCGTATCTGCTGGCGGTACTGGTCTGTGTGTCGGTGTTCCGGCTGGGCCTGCGTATGCTGATCAAGGCGTACCGTACGAAGGGCGGTAACCTGCGGTATGTGGTACTGGTGGGCAGTACGGACAACAACCGGGAGCTGTATCAGGAACTGACGTCGCAAAGCTGGGCAGGATACCGTGTGCTGGGGTATTTCGATTTTGAACCGAACGGGCATTTCCCGCAGGAGTGTCCGTATCTGGGCAAGCCGCAGGAGGTGACGGATTATCTGAAGAAGCACGGGAATACGCATTTCCTGTTCTGCTGTCTGCCGTCGAAGGACCGGGAGGTGATCACGCCGATCATTGATTACTGCGAGAATAACCTGGTGCATTTCTACAGTGTGCCGAACGTGCATAATTACCTGCAGAACCGCATGTATTTCAACATGTTGGGGAATGTGCCATACCTGAGTCTGCGGCAGGATCCGCTGAGCCGTCTGGGGAACAAGATACTGAAACGGACTTTCGACATCGTGTTCTCGCTGTGTTTCCTGTGTACGCTGTTTATCCCGATCCTGATCATTGTGACCATCATCACGAAGATTACCATGCCGGGTCCGATCTTCTTCAAACAGAAACGGAACGGACTGAACGATAAGGAGTTCTACTGCTACAAGTTCCGGAGCATGAAGGTGAATGCGGATGCGGACAAGGTGCAGGCTACGAAGGATGACCCGCGGAAGACGAAGTGGGGAAACATCATGCGCAAGACAAGCATCGACGAGTTGCCGCAGTTTATCAACGTGCTGAAGGGTGACATGAGCGTGGTGGGACCGCGTCCGCACATGCTGAAGCATACGGAGGAGTATTCGAAGCTGATCAACAAGTATATGGTGCGTCACTTTGTGAAGCCGGGTATCACGGGATGGAGCCAGGTGACGGGCTACCGCGGGGAGACGAAGGAACTGAAGGACATGGAGGGACGTATCCGCGGGGATATCTGGTACATCGAGCACTGGAGTTTCGGTCTGGACCTGTATATCATCTACAAGACCGTGGCGAATGCCGTTCATGGTGAGAAAAATGCTTACTGATTCTTTCTGCTTTCAGCCGGAGGTCACAGCATGGTCCGTTTTATTTGATCTTTTCGTAAGTTCTCGCTATCTTTGCCTGCTGAAAATGAGTAAATGAAAATTAGACGAGCAAACTGAATAAGCATGAAAAGAGGTTTTTGGGAGGTATGTTGTGTGCTTGCCCTGACTGCCGGAAGTGTGCTGGCGGGCTGTGGCGAGAAAAAGGATATGTCGATGAAAATGAACGAGCCGCGCAATATCCGCGGAGTGGTGAGCTACAGACGTTCGTTCGGGGATCTGAACGACGTGCAGCTGAAGTCGGCCAAGGCAATTGGTATCCGGCCGATTGCTTCGCGGGAAGAAGCCCGGAATCTGGGAGACCGGCTGGACGAGATCGGTCCGTGTGAACTGTACGGAATGGATTCGCTGACGCACTCTATTCCGTATCTGGTGCCGAAGGCGAGTGAGCTGCTGGACACCATCGGGGCGAATTTCCTGGATTCACTGGCCTGCAAGGGGCTGAATCCGAACCGGGTGATCGTGACGTCGGTGACCCGTACGAAGGAGGATGTGAAGCGTCTGCGGAGAACCAACGGGAATGCGTCGATGAACTCGTGTCATTTCTACGGAACGACTTTTGATATCAGCTGGAAACGGTTTGAGAAGGTGGAGGATCCGGATGGACGGCCGATGCAGGATGTGAGTGCCGACACGCTGAAGCTGGTGTTGTCGGAGGTGCTGCGTGACCTGCGGAAGGCGGACCGCTGCTATGTGAAGTATGAACTGAAACAGGGTTGTTTCCACATAACGGCGCGTTGAGTATGTTCCGGTATTTCATCTATTTGTCGTTCGACGGAACGAATTACCACGGCTGGCAGATCCAGCCGAACGGAGCGAGTGTACAGGAAACGCTGATGAAGGCGCTTTCTACCTTCCTGCGCCGGGAGATTGAAGTGGTGGGGGCCGGACGTACGGATGCCGGTGTGCATGCGCGGCTGATGGTGGCTCACTTTGACTTTGACACGGAACTGGACGGGGAGGTGGTGACGGACAAGCTGAACCGGCTGCTGCCGCCGGACATTGCGGTGTACGGGGTGCGGCGGGTGAAACCGGAGGCGCACGCGCGCTTTGATGCAACTTCGCGCACGTACAAATATTATATCCATACGCGGAAGGATCCGTTCCGCAGGGGGTATTCGTGGCGCATCTTCCAGCCGCTGGATTTCGAACGGATGAACGAGGCGGCACAGACGCTGTTTGACTATACGGACTTCACGAGCTTCAGCAAGCTGCATACGGACGTGAAGACGAACAACTGCCGGATCATGCTGGCCCGCTGGGAGCAGACGGGGGACGGGGAATGGGTGTTTACCATCCGGGCTGACCGTTTCCTGCGCAACATGGTGCGGGCTGTGGTAGGAACACTGGTGGAGGTGGGCCGCGGCAAGCTGACCGTGGACGGGTTCCGCCGGGTGATCGAGGAGAAGAACCGCTGCAGTGCCGGTACGTCGGTGCCGGGACATGCACTGTATCTCACGGATGTGAGTTATCCGGACGATCTGTTCCTCTAGCGTTTTTCGGTCAGGTATTTCCAATAACGCACCGGCATATCCTTGCGGTGCTTGACGGGGTTCAGGCGTTCCCTGATACATACCGTTTTGAAATAGCTCTTCCAGAGATCCTGGAAGAGCTTTTCTTTTTCATCGAGCTGGTCTTCGCGGAGGATGCCGTCGGTAAGGGGCTGCTGGGCGGGATCGCTGAAGGTGATCTCGCTGACTTCGGTGCGGTCGTAATAGTAGCCGAAGCGCCGGCGGGCATCGTAGATGATCCAGGGCTGGTCGGCAAAGCGGTCGCGGAAATGGCGTACCGTAAGCGAGAGCACGTTGTAGAGGGGTTCCATGATGCCGAAGTAGGTGCCGTCGGCGGTTTTCTGGAAGCGCATGAACTGGAGGACGCGCATGCGTTCGCCGCTGACTTTGCGGCCGAGCTGCCAGACGGCCAGGACATCGGGATCGGCATAGTGGGTTTCGATGTTCCGGGGAGAGTTGAATACCTTGCGGAGGTAGCGCATCAGCAGCATGGGGGCTTCGGGCAATTCGGAGAGCCAGCAGCCGGTGACGGAAGCAAGCCCGGCGGCGGAGAGTTTCTTGCGGAGAGCTTTCCAGACGCGTTCGGACTTTTCGGGATCGGTCACGACGGTATGTACCTCGTCGCAGAACAGGGGAAGGGGCTCGCCGGCGGTGAGCAGGGCTTCGGGAAAGGTCTTGCGGGCGTAGGCATCGAACAGGGCGGTGAGCAGCCCTTCGAAGGTATGGTCGTAGAGGAAGACGGTCATGGGCGGACGGGTTAGGGGTTAATCCTGGAAATCGAAACTCAGCTGACGGTCGTCGGTCTTGCGGGCCGGACGGGGAAGGAGCAGCTTGCGTACGCCTGCGGGTCCGAGATCGAGGATGGTCTTGTCGGGCAGTTCGTGGCAGGTGATGAAATAGCGGGCTTTCTTGACCACGGCTCCCATGCGCTTGAGGTCGTAGAGGCCGATGCGGGAGAAGCGGCGCGAAAGGACAATGAGCCGTGCCGAGCGTACTCCGATGCCGGGGACGCGCAGCAGGGCTTCGTAGTCGGCCGTCAGGATGTTGACGGGAAAGAATTCCGGATGACGGAGGGCCCAGGCCAGCTTGGGATCGACTTCCAGATCGAGGTCGGGGGAGGCATCGTCCACGAGTTCATCCACCCGGAACTGATAGAAGCGCAGGAGCCAGTCGGCCTGATAGAGGCGGTTCTCGCGCACCAGGGGCGGCTGTTTCAGGGCAGGCAGCCGCTTGTCGTAGGTGTTGACGGAGATGTATCCGGAGTAGTAGACACGCTTCATGGTGGGGCGCTGGTAGAGGGCCGACGACACGTTGAGGATGTCGCGGTCGGTTTCGGAAGTGGCGCCCACGATCATCTGGGTGCTTTGTCCGGCGGGGGCAAAGCGGGGGGCATGGCGGTGTTTCTTCCGTTCCTCGGCACTTTCAAGGGCGCCCTGCTGGATGTACAGCATCGGCTTGTAGACGCTCTGGTGGTCTTTCTCGGGAGCCAGCAGCTTGAGATTCTTTTCCGTCGGGATTTCCAGGTTGACACTGAGGCGGTCGGCATAGCGTCCGGCCTGGCGCACCAGTTCCTCGCTGGCTCCGGGAATGCTCTTGAGGTGGATATATCCGTTGAAGCGGTGTACCTCGCGCAGGTCTTTGGCCACGCGTACCAGGCGTTCCATGGTGTAGTCGGGATTGCGTACCACACCGGAGCTGAGGAAGAGTCCTTCGATGTAGTTGCGGCGGTAGAACTCGATGGTGAGATCCACGAGTTCGGAGACCGAGAGAGTGGCCCGGGGAATGTCGTTGCTGACACGGTTGATGCAATAGGCACAGTCGTAGATGCAATAGTTGGTGAGCATGATCTTGAGCAGGGAAATGCAGCGTCCGTCTTCGGAGAAACTGTGGCAGATGCCCCATCCTCCCACGGTGTTGCCGAGACCGTCTTTGCGGCTGTTCCGGCGCACGGTTCCGCTGGAAGCGCAGGAAACGTCGTATTTGGCCGATTCGGTCAGTATCTTCAGTTTCTGGATCACCTGTTCGTTCATCTTGCTGTGTATTTTTGATCAAAGGTAGAGAGAGTTTGCGACTTGTGCAAAATCTTTGGGGATTTTGTCGTACCTTTGCGGCCGGTTATTCAACGAGACAAATTTATGTGGTTATTACTGGCTTTCTGCTCAGCGGCGTTGCTGGGCTTTTATGACGTATTCAAGAAAAAATCGCTGGCAGGCAATGCGGTGCTTCCCGTGCTGGGACTGAACACCCTGTTTTCGAGTCTGATCTTCCTGCCGTTTATCCTGATTTCTCATTTCCGTCCGGAATGGTTGCAGCATACCCTGTTTTATGTGCCTGATGCGGGCTGGGAGGTGCACAAGTTTATCCTGGTGAAGTCGCTGATCGTGCTGTCGTCGTGGACGTTCGGCTATTTCGGCATGAAGCATCTGCCGCTGACCATTGTGGGGCCGATCAATGCTACCCGTCCGGTGATGACGCTGGTGGGAGCCTTGCTGATTTTCGGCGAGCGGCTGAACGTGTATCAGTGGATCGGTGTGCTGCTGGCCATCGGATCGTTTTTCCTGCTGAGCCGTTCGGGCAAGAAGGAGGGGATTGATTTCACCCACAACAAATGGATTGCCTTTATTGTGCTGGCGGCGGTGCTGGGTGCGGCAAGCGGGCTGTACGACAAGTACCTGATGAAGCAGTTTAACAACATGGTGATCCAGTCGTGGTATAACATCTATCAGTTTTTCCTGATGGGCGGGGTGCTGATGTTCCTGTGGTGGCCCAAACGCAAGACGAGTACGCCTTTCCACTGGAACTGGTGCATTCCGCTGATTTCCGTGTTTCTGTCGGCAGCGGACTTTGTCTATTTCTATGCCCTGAGCATGGACGGGTCCATGATTTCCATTGTGTCGATGGTACGCCGGGGAAGCGTGATCGTGTCTTTCCTGTTCGGTGCGATGATTTTCCGCGAGAAGAATCTGCGGAGCAAGGCTATTGACCTGCTTCTGGTTCTGATCGGTATGTTCTTCCTCTATCTGGGAAGCGTACTGGGTTAAAAATAATCCCTCTGTTCCGGTTCTGATGTTGTAAGTGTCAGTATGGGAACAGAGGGATCATTGTATCCGGGCCTGTTGCGCCGGTCAGGACGGATTATAAATCCTCCAGCACGATGGTATAGCCGCCGGTGAAGCTCTTTCCGGGAGCCAGATGCTGGATCCATTCACGGTCTTTCAGTTCGCCGCGGTAGCCTACGGTGTCGCAGCGTCCGTACCACGGTTCCAGGCATACGAAAGGCACGTCGGGGTGGACGGCACTGGGCGACCAGACAGCAGCGAGAGGCGTGTTGAACTCCAGGCTGAGGTAAGGCTTCCGGTTGCGGTCGAGCAAAGTCATTTTCCGGAGCTGGCTGTTGTCGAAGATATAGGTGTCGCATCCGAAGCTGTCACTGGTGAGTTCCATGATGCCGTCGGGCAGGCGGAGCTCCTGATGTTCAGGCTTCACGCAGCCCTTTTCTGCCGGAGTGAGGTAATGAAGCAGGAGGTGCTTCTGTCCGAAGTCAAGGAATCCCCGCTGCTTGGTGTTCAGATCGAGGTCGCGGTAGTAGAAAGCCGGATGGCCTCCGATCTGGAAATGCATTTCGCGGTCGCCGGTGTTTTCCACATTCCAGATCACCTGAAGACGGTTGTCCCGCAGGCGGTATCCGATTTGCAGGATGAAGGGGAAGGGATAGAGTTTCAGGGTATCTTCGTTGCTCTCCAGACTGAATACCAGAGAATTTTCTTCCTCGTAGGTCAGCTGGAACTCACAGTCGCGTGCGAATCCGTGCTGTCCCAGTTCGTAGGTTTCCCCCTCATGGTGGTACTGGTTGTTCCATAACCGTCCGACGATGGGGAACAACACGGGTGAGCGGCGTCCCCAGAAGCGTATGTCGCCTTGCCATAAATATTCATTTCCGTTGGCCATGATGCTGGCCAGCTCTGCTCCGTGATCTGTGATCTGGACCGTAATTTTGTCATTCGAAAGTATTTTCATCAGATTTATTGTTTTATTTCTCTTGATTTTTCAAGAAGCTTGGTTTATGGCTTCAAAGGTAAGAGATTTTTTTTGGCTTATCTGCTGAAAATATATATTTTTGTGCGGAAACCTAAAAATGTGAAGATGAAATATCGCCATTGGTCCGGCTGGATTATATTACTGACTGTCCTGGCGGGGATAGTCGGATGTTCCAGGGCCGGACAAGACAGGAAGGGCAGGAATTGGGGAGTTTATGAGGCATTCATGCGGGAAATGGAGGATTCTCTGACAAAAGATCCTGCCGGAATATACAACAGGCTGGACAGTGCACTGGCTTCGGCTCCGGACAGCATGAGTTATTACCGGAACATGCTGCTGAAGGCGAAAGCGCTGTTTTATACGGCTGCATTTGATTCGATGGTACCATTGATGGACCGTGTGCGGGCATATTGCGACCGCAGCGACGACAATGCTGCCATCCAGGGATTGTATTGCCAGATTTATAATATGGAGGGAAACCTGTACGGACGGAAGTCGGAAATGGATTTGTCGGCAAAGGCTTTTGAGAAAGCCTACGCCTGTGGACTGGCTGCCGGAGAGCGTGAGAAGCTTCCTTATATCTGCATCAATCTGGCTGATGCGTATGTGCGCGGCGGCCGTTTTGACCTCGGATCTTTCTGGTACAGACGCACGCTGTCTATGTTTGATTCGCTTCAGGTAGCTGAAAAAGACCGTTTCCCGGTTTATTACGGACTGGCTCAGGTGAACATGGAGCTGCGTAACTTTGACCGTTGTGACTATTATTTCAATCTGGCCGAACGTTCGTTTGACCAGATGCGTCCGTATGAGAAGCATGTGTATCTGAACAACCGGGGCAACTCGTATTATTTCCGTCAGGATTATCCGACGGCACTGGGGTATTTCCGCCGTTCGCTGGCGCTGACCCGGAAATATCCCGACATGGAGTTTGAACGGAATCTGACCATGATCAATATGGGTGAGGTCTTTCTGCTGATGAACCAGACGGACTCTTCTGCCTATTATCTGAGCCGCTGTTATGACTTTTTCCGCCGGGTGAATAATCAGACTGCCTTGTATTACATTGATACGCAGCTGATTGAACTGGCTCTGAAGCAGAAGAACCTGCCACTGGCACGGATGCGCCTGAAAAATGCCGTGAAGCCCGATTATGTGGAACCCAACATGGTGAATGTACGGAACCGCTATCTGCAACATTTTTATGAAGAAAGCGGGGATTTCAAGAAGGCTTACCATTATTTGCAGGAGAACAAACGGATTGATGACTCGATCCGCAGTGAGCGTGTGAAGATGCGTGCCGCGGAGATTGCACTGAAATACCGTCAGGACAGTACGCTGATGCAGAAGGAAATTTCCATTCAGCAGAAGGAAAACCAGCTGCTTCATCTGCATCAGTGGCTTTATGGACTTGTGGGCTGCATCTTGCTGCTGGGTACGGCTGCACTGGCTCTGTATCTGTATCGCCGGAGAAAGATCGACAAGGAACGCTGGAAACTGCAGACGGCCATTACTTCCCTGCGTCTGGAGAATATCCGTAACCGGATTTCGCCGCATTTCATCTTTAATGTGCTCAACCGGGAAGTGAGCGAACGGAAGGAAAACCCGGACAACACGAACCTGATGGGACTGATCAAGCTGATGCGGCGTAACCTGGAACTGACAGACAGTCTGGCTGTGACTCTGGCTGATGAACTGGATTTTGTTCATACGTACGTCAGTCTGGAGCAGAAGTCGCTGGGAGAGGAGTTCCGGTTTGAAGTCTCAACGGGCGATGTCGATCTGAATGTGGTACGTGTGCCTTCCATGCTGCTTCAGATTCCGGTGGAGAATGCCATCAAGCATGCTCTCCGCCTGAAGGAAGGCAAACGCAGACTGTGGATCAGGGTGATACAGGAAGGAGAGAGAGTCGTAGCCACGGTGTGCGACAACGGAGGAGGCTACCGCCGGCAGAGTGTGAACCGGGGAACGGGAACCGGAATGAAGGTGATTACCCAGACCATTCAGCTGCTCAATTCATACAACCGGCAGTCTATTGTCATGACCATCAGCAATGTGCCGGTGGAAGACGGAGAAACAGGATGTGAAGTGCGTTTCACCATTCCTTTGCATTATTCTTACCGATTAACCGAATAACACTATGAATAAGATTTATCGAACAGTAATTATAGATGACGAAGAGAGTGCCATCGACAATCTCTGTCTGGCCTTGAAGCCATACGGACAGATTGTGGTGGAAGGGGTGGCACACAATGGAGCGGCAGGGCTGAAACTGATCGAGAAGGTGCGCCCTGACCTGGTGTTTCAGGATGTGGAACTGCCCGATATGCTGGGCATGGAACTGGTTACCCGTGCCCGGAAGAAACTGGGAGTGAACATGGAGGTCGTGTTCTATACAGCCTATAACAAATATATGATTGACGCCTTCCGCTCCTATGCTTTCGACTTTCTGCTGAAACCGGTGGATTCGCAGGAACTGGAAGTTGTGATCCGGCGTCTGGAAGAACGGGGAAAAGAGGTGGAGGCGGTCAAGGTACAAATGCCGGTGCCAACGGCTGAAAAACCGTTTATGATGGTGACTCCTACGGGTGATCTGCGTTTTCTGCATGCTTCGGAGATCGGTTATTTCCGTTATCTGTCGGGGCGGAAGCTGTGGGAAGTGGCATTGTCGGACGGAACTTTCCTGCCCCTGAAGCGGAATACGACGGCCGAACAGCTCTGTATTTATGACAAGTCGTTTGTGCAGGTACACCAGTCATATATCGTGAACATGAATTATCTGGTGATGGTTCAGGACAACCGCTGTATCATGTATCCGCCCTTCGACGGATGTGATGAACTGCTGGTTTCCAAGAAGTACAGGAAGGAAATGATGGATCGGTTTTATCAGCTTTAAGCCGGATGCTGATGATTGGTTACCGGAGCGGCTATTTTTTTTGTTTGGTAGTGAAAAACGACCGCTTAGTTTATAAATTTGACCGGATAGCCATTGATTTGGTCTGTTTTATCCATTCTTTGTCAAAAAAATATTGCGACTTTATAAGGGATTGCTTACTTTTGCAATGAGGTCGTTTCTGATGGAAATAGCTTTGGTCTTGTCTGTCTCTGTTTTTTAGCTATGGAAGTGGAAACGGCCTTTTTTTATATCTATTTGACTTACCTTATATTCGCTGTGAAGCGAATCTTTCCTCTATGTGATATAGGGGTGCTTATTTTATACAATAAACATTTTTTTGGTTGAGAGAGGTCACTCGCATTTGCGGGTGGCCTCTTTTTTAGAGGTTTTGACCTTTGAAATGACGGAATTTTTCCGGATATTTGTGAAAAACAAACTGCCGATACATGAAAATCAGATATTTACTGCTTCTGCTCCTTGCTGTTTTTTCCTTCAGAAACAGTTACGCTCAGGAGTATCTGCCTCAGGTGGAATCCCGTTATTATGTCAGTGATTCCGTTACAATCTGGAAGCCGAAACCATTGCGGGCGGCGGGTGAGGTGATTGGGACCAACCTGGCTGTCTGGGCATTCGACCGCTTTGTCGTCAATGAAAGCTGGGCCCGGATCAACGGGAAAACGATCAGGAACAATTTCAGACGCGGACTGATGTGGGACAGTGATCAGTTTACCACCAATTTGTTTTCCCATCCTTATCATGGCGGGCTGTATTTTAATGCCGCACGAAGCAATGGACTGAATTTCTGGCAGTCCATTCCCTATGCAGCCGGCGGAAGCCTGATGTGGGAATTTTTCATGGAAACAGAGGCACCGTCTCCCAATGACATGCTGGCCACTACTTTCGGAGGGGTTGCACTGGGAGAGATAACTTTCCGGCTGTCCGATCTGTTCATTGACAACCGTACCAGCGGATGGGAACGTGCCGGGCGGGAACTGCTTGCTGGAATCATCTCGCCGATGCGGGCCATTAACCGGCTGATCACGGGGGAGGCCTGGAAACGGCGAAGTTATAAGGGGCGCAGCTATTCGAACGTTCCGGTCAATTTTGTAGTCAGTTTCGGTCCCCGTTTTCTGGCCGATGAGGAGAAGTCCAGGAAGGGATCTTCCAGTCTGCATGTGGACATGGCTCTGAATTACGGAAATCCTTTTGATGATGAACATTATACACCCTATGAATGGTTCCGTTTCAAAATGGGACTGGATGTGATCAACCAGCCGCTTATCAGTCAGGTGAATGCCATCGGTGCCTTGTGGGGAAAGAATGTATGGCAGCGGAAAAACCGTTCACTGATGATGGGAGTCTTCCAGCATTTTGATTATTACAACTCGGATATCAATGAGAAGAATGACCGGCTTGTTGCGCCTTACCGTATCTCGGAAGCTGCTGCTGTCGGCCTGGGCACCATCTATTACAAGAATCCGGAACCGGGAAAGAAGACTATGTTCTTTGGAGAACTGTATGCCAACGGAGTGGCATTGGGAGCCAGTCTTTCAGACTACATGAAGCTGGGCAAGAGGGATTATAACCTGGGAAGCGGATACAGCATCAAGGGAGGAGTAGGATGGATCTGCAACAGGCGGTTTGCTCTGCTGCTGAATCTGGAGAATTATCATATATTTACCTGGAAGGGGTATGATCCGGATCTGGACTGGAGTACGGTAGACGATCCGAATGCGCTGAATGTACAGGGAGACAGAAGCAATGCGCGACTGACGGTCGCTTCCGTCCAGCTGGCTTACCAGTTCGGGAAGCAGTGGAGTGTTATTCTTTCCAACCGTTTCTTTAACCGGAAGACGAATTACAGATATTATGATGACGTGGACTATTCCACATACGATCTGATGCTGAAAGTAGGGTACCGGTTGTAACCGGTACCCTCTGTGGCCTTTATTTATCCAGCGTGAGACTGGCCAGCGGTTCACCGTCAAGACGGTACACCGTGACGGTTCCGTTTTCGTAAGTGGCAAAGGTCGGTACGTTTCCTCCCTTGGGGAAGGTCACCGAACCCGTATTGCAGACCACGCCGTCTGCCTGACGTTCCAGTTTCCAGAGATGCGTATGTCCGTAGAAAAAGCAGTCGGTGACAGCCTTGGGACGTTTTTCTTCGTTGTAAATGTGTCCGTGGGTCAGGAAGAGACGTTTGCCGTTGTCTACCACGAGCGTATAGTCGGAAAGGATCGGGAAGTCCAGCAGCATCTGGTCCACTTCCGAGTCGCAGTTGCCGCGTATGGCAACGATTTCTCCGGCCATTGCGTTCAGCTGTTCGGCAATGCCTTTCGGGTCGAGTCCTTCGGGAAGACCGTTGCGCGGTCCGTAGTTCAGGATATCGCCCAGAATGCAGAGCAGGTCACACTGTTGTTCGCGGTAGAAAGCCAGCACTTTTTCCAGAGCAGGCAGGGATCCGTGGATATCGGATACGATCAGGTATTTCATATATAATCTTTATTAAAGTTATTCTTTCATGTCATTGATGTAAACGGTCTGCAGTGACGGCTGGTCTTTTTCGGTCCAGTAGCGGAAATACTCGATCTGGAATTCTCCTCCGTTGTCCTGGTCGGAAGGCAGTCCCCACCAGCTCGGGAAGGCTTCGCTGTCGAAATTGATGGTTTCGGGTGAATGCCAGAAATCGTTTTTCCGGTGGCGTATTTCTTTTCCGTTGACGTACCATACCAGTTCATCACGTGTCCATTTCAGTCCGGCTGTGATCCACTGGTCAGCCCAGCGGCCTTCTGTCAGGTGTTCCACGTGATCACTGATCTGCAGGTTCTGTTTCTTGAGGATGTAATGCGAAGTAGCGAAATAAATTTTTTCATAAGACGGAGCCGCATCGTTGCGTCCGCAGATCTCAAAAATGTCAATTTCTTCCTGTTTGATGGAATCCTGGGTGTACAGCCAGAATGCACTCGACAGGGCAGAGTTCATCGGCTTGCATTTGATTTCAAAGAATCCGTAGAGTACCTTTTTCTTGCTTTGTACCGCAGCCGTAGTAAAGGTATGGTAGCCTTCCGGAGCATCGGCCACATTCTCGCGCTTTCCGGTCAGGATCAGCTGTCCGTTTTTCACACGCACGTTTTCCTTGCGGAACAGCGACGGCTGTCTGCCCAGCCAGGTCGGGTTGTGGTCGTACCATTTGGCCGTATCGAAGGGGGCTTCAAATTCATCGCTGATCTGGGTGTTGTAAACCCAGTTTCCGCTGTTTCCTTCCATGCAGGGCTGTGGATAGGTACTTTCCTGTTGGTTCACGTTTTCTGTGCAGGCACAGAACAATGCCATTGCAAAAGTTGGCAGTAAAAGCAGATTTTTCTTCATGATCATTTCTTTTTGATGCTGTATGTGTATTTGACTAACCGAACAAAAGTACAAATAATAATTAATAAACTCAGTTTCGGCGAGATTTCTTTTGCAGTCAGAAATATTATTCGTAGTTTTGCGAACGACAAACGAAAAGAGAAAAGAAAGATGATCCAAAAGAAGTATTCGGAAGAGCAGGAGCGGATGGCCCGCTTTGCCAAGGCAATGGGACATCCGGCGCGTATGGCTATCCTTCAGTTTCTGGCCCGTCAGGAAAGCTGTTTCTTCGGCGATATCCACGAGGAACTGCCCATAGCCAAGGCTACCGTTTCGCAGCATCTGAAAGAGCTGAAGGATGCCGGACTGATTCAGGGGGAGATTGAAGCTCCGAAAGTGAAATACTGCATTAATAGAGAGAACTGGGAAATCGCCAGACGGATGTTTGCTGATTTCTTCGGTCAGCCTCTCTGCAAGAAAGAAGGGTGCTGCCGTTAAGCCCCTTTTTTATGCTGCATGTTCGTAGTTTGGCGAATTACTAATAAGGTGAATTATTAATCATAAAATATAGATAAACGTATGAAGAATGTATGGTTTTTAGGGCTGGTCTGCCTGCTTCTGGTTTCTTGTGGAAGCGGTGGAAAGGAAAAATCCGGATCTGAAGATCGGGTATGTGCCTGTGCCGGCGGAAACACCTGTGCCGGCGGAAACACCTGTGCGGGAGGAGATGCCTGCTTGGTGTGGTGCTGATCCTGATTCTGAAAGAGGGATCCAGTATGTTCGGCATCCAGAAGGTGGTCGGTACATGGGGTGAACTGGCATTGGGACCGCTGCTCCTGGTCATCGGACTGTTCATGCTCGTGGGCGACAGACTGAACCTGCCCCAGTTCGGGTTCAGCGGTAATGCGGAAGGACTGGCGAAGAGAGGGGGCTGGGGAGCCTTGCTGATAGGGGTTCTGTTTGCCCTGGCTTTCTGTCCCACAAGCGGTGTGTTCTATTTCGGTATGCTGATCCCTCTGTCGGCTTCCGTGACAGCCGGTTATCTGTTGCCGGCTCTGTTCGGAGCCATCACCCCGTTCTGCTCCTGCTCGTCCATTCCGCTGTTCATCGGGTTTGTGAAAGGAGGGATTCCCCTGGGAGTGACCTTTGCCTTTCTGATCACCTCGCCGCTGGTCAACCAAGTGGCGGTGGCCATGTTTCTCGGATCGTTCGGACTGAAAGTGACTCTTATCTATGTCGTCAGCGGCATCCTGCTGGGAGTGATCGGCGGTTTCGTGCTGGGACGGATGAGGCTGGCCCCTTATCTCAGCGACTGGGTGAAACAGATTCAGGCACACTCGTCGGCTCAGGCAGATGAGTGGGAGAAAGATCACACCACCTTTATCCGCCGGCTGCCTGCCATTGTCCGTGATGCCTGGCGGATTGTCCGCGGCGTACTGGTGTATATCCTGATCGGTATCGGTATCGGAGCCTTCATGCACGGCTTTGTGCCCGAAGGATTTTTTGAGCAGTACATGTCGAAGGACAACTGGCTGGCCGTTCCCCTGTCGGTTCTCCTGGCCGTACCGATGTATGCCAATGCAGCCGGTATCGTGCCCGTCATCGAGGTGTTTGTAGCCAAAGGGATTCCGATGGGTACGGCTATCGCCTTTATGATGGCGGTGGTGGGACTGTCACTGCCCGAAGCCACATTGCTCAAGAAGGTGATGACCTGGCGTCTTATCGGGATCTTTTTCGGTACGGTAGCCTTTTTCATCATCCTGTCGGGCTATCTGTTCAATTTCATATTATAACCCTTTACAAGACTTATAGCGTTATGAAAATTTTAATACTTTGCACGGGAAACAGTTGCCGCAGCCAGATGGCTCATGGTTTCCTGCAATCGTTTGACGCCTCGCTGGAGGTGTATTCCGGCGGAACGGAACCGGCCGCACAGGTCAATCCCAAGGCCGTGGAAGTGATGAAGGAAGCAGGGATCGACATCAGCAGCCATACTCCTGTCAGTGTCCGTACCTATCTGGATCAGGCGTGGGATTACGTCATTACCGTGTGCGGGGGAGCCAACGAGAGCTGTCCGGCGTTTACGGGGAAGGTAGGCAAGCGCCTTCATATCGGTTTCGATGACCCTTCGCATGCCACAGGAACGCCCGAGTTTATCGAGGCTGAGTTCCGCCGCGTACGCGATGAGATCCGTGAGCGTTTCCATAGCTTTTATCTCTCGGAACTTTGCAGGAAGTAAAGATTATTCAGAGGAAAATTACCGGTCCGCATGATGCACCCGAACAGGTGTACCGTGCGGACCGTTTGATTACAGCGCGGAATTTATGCGGTCAATCGGGCTGCATCGTGCGGTCGTTGTGCGGGAATTATGCGGTCTTTGCGGTAATGATACTGTCTCAGAACTCATCAATGGTTGCATTGACAAAGTCGAGGAAGGGCTTCATGATCTCGAACATTCCGGCTGTGCGTTCCAGCCAGTCGGGAGCCGTGAAAAAGTCCTCCGGGACAGGGTGGCAGCAGGAGTAATCCTTGCAGCGGATGTATTCAGGGTAGGGGAAGTCCTTGGGAAATCCCTTGGGGATGGTTTTCACCCGTGTTTCTCCCAGTACGGGAAACAGGCTGTGGAACGGATCGCTGCCCACGATGCGGTGGAAAGTTTCCGGTTGTTCGCAGATGCTCTGGCGTACGGCACGCAGGACGTCCGACGGCAGGCAGTAGGCTCCTCCGGCTACCAGACAGCCTTCCGGTTCCAGGTGCATGTAGTATCCGCCATGGTTGGACTTTTTGCCCCGGGCATTGATGTAGGCTCCGAAATGGCGTTTGTAGGGAGACTTGTCGGGAGAAAAGCGGGTGTCGCGGTAGAACCGGTAGGTGCAGTCGGCCACCGTCAGATATTGCACGGACGGGTCGAATGCGGCAATGCGCACGATCAGGTCGTGTACCATGCTTTCGAAAGCAGCCCGTGCCTCGTCGTAGAGGTCGCGGTGCTCGTGAAACCATTCGCGGTTGTTGTTGACGGCGATCTGTCGCAAATATTGCAGGCAGATTTCTGCCCGTTTATCGGAAGGGATATGCTGGCTCATAAGAATCATCAGTTTACAATTTGGTTCGGTCTGCAAAAGTAGTAAGTTTTTCTTTTGCTGTCTGGAGAAAATTCCATAAATTGCGGCATCAAAATTATTCGCTATGAGAAATAAAATGTTAACCGGGTGTCTGTCGGGTATATTTTGTCTATGGGGATGTACTTCCGCTCCTCAGTTTGATTATGGTTCAATGGACGGAGAGTCAAAAGTACTGGAGCTTGCAGTCTCTGATTTGAAGAAATATGTGTCGGATGCCGGTAATCGGGAGAAAGTATTTGAGTTTGAAGTAACTGACAGTTTGCCGGAGGGTGAATTCGGCTTTTCCTGTGACGGAAAAGGTAAGGTCATCTTCCGTGCAGGAGATGCGATGGGGGTAACACATGCCGTCTATACTTATCTGGAAAAGATGGGCTATCTGTTTGACCTGACGGGGACCTCCGTCCCTGAACATTGGGCGAAGGCCATGACGGAACCTTTTGACACCTTGATAAAACCGGACATCAGGTGGCGAGGAATCCGCCAGCATGTCAATTTTCCGATGGACATCTCTTCTTATACCCTGGAGGATGCCAAGGAGTATATTGACCGGCTGGTGCGCATGCGTTTTAATAAGCTGACGATCCACAGTTATCCGGGGCAATGGTATGAAACTTATTTTGGAGACAGTCTGTCTCTGGCCGGAAATTATTTCTACGGAAACAAGCATGTGATGTACGACAATGCTTTTCTGCAAGAGAAGATCAAGGATAATGATTCCCTGTTCTGTATTCCCGAGGCTGAACGGCTGAAGGACAATCCGCAGGCCAACAGCAAATTTGCCTTGTCATGGATGAAAGCACTGATTGATCACGCCAAAAGCCGGGGACTTTATGTCCAGTTTTCGTTTGAACCCCGGGTGACAACGGTCGAACAGACTGTTGCTACGGTAAATGATCTGCTGAAAACGTATCCGGACATTGATGCGCTTGAACTGATAACCGAAGAAACCGGAGGATGGGGAGCCGGGTGTACAAGGAAAGAGACTGAGGCGACCTTGAACCGTTTTTTTGAAAAGCCGGTCGCAACAGACTCTGCTGTAACTGCTCCGATCCAGGACAAGCAGTCCGACCTGAATACCCTGTACATGCAGATTGGCATTATTTCGAAGGCTATCAAACAGCTGAATCAGGGCGGAGCTGGACATCCCGAATTCAAACTCGGAATTTACAGTTCGATTACTCCTTATACGAAAGGGGCTTACCGGTTAGCCCGTCTGGCACTTCCGGAAACGAAAATCTGTCTGATGTCTTCGCATGGCAGTGAGGGTACTGCCCAGGCGCTTCCCTCTGTCGTTGTTTCTCCGCAAGACCGGAAAATGACGGAAATATATTCCTGGATCGAGTTTGACGGACTAATGTATTTATATCAGAATTCCATAGGCGGTAATGAAAAGATGATGCAATGGCTGTCTGAGTCTTCTGATTGCGGGGTTTCATCTGTTCTTTTCAATCATTGGCGTACTGCGGAGAGCAGGACTTCTGCCCGTTTTGTGGCTGAGGCTACGCTGGATGGCGGGCTTTCGGCAGAACGTTTCTACCGGAATTACGCAGACCGTCTGTCCATTGCCGATAAGGACCGGTTGATGGAGGCCATGCAGCTGGTGAACCGTGCAGATGTTTTTGCCACAACGAATTTGGGAAATATCGGTTTTTGCTGGATGGGAGCCTGGGGGAACGGCGGTTCTTACACCTGGATGAGCAAGGATAACATTGACCATGCCAGAAAAATGTATCTCGATGCCGGCAATCTGCTGAAAGAGATTCTGGAAAAAACGGAAAAGGGAACCGAGGCATACCATTATCTGGCCTTTGTATGCAACCGGGTGCTTTGTTCCGTGCTTTATCTGGACGCTTTCCGGGAGGCCGTGAATATTCAGCGTTTCAACGGACAGGATCAGACGGAGGACTCGCAGGCACAGATCAGGGAAATCTGCGACAAAGCCTTGCTTATCTTCGATCAGTATATGGCCAAACACGCTGAAATGCTGGAAGACAGGGGGTGCGAGGGAACTCTGGTAAGTGTATGGAATTCTCCGATCAGAGGCCTGAAAATTTATAGATCCCGGTTGGGGGGCGTTCCTATGGACGGTCCTTCTTCTTTGGATGCGGTTGATGCACCTCCTTTACCTATTGTATATGAATAAGAACGGGTGAAAAACTTCAATTACGTATGAAAACATATAAATATTCTTTGGGGAGCACATTGTGCGGAATGTGCCTGCTGCCGTTGCTGACAGCTTGTGGGGGAACAGAAACCGGTGGCACACCGGAGCAGAAGGCGGTTATCTCGGCAGAGGTCCGTCCGTTGAACCCGATTGTGCCGGAAGGGGTGTACATTGCAGATCCGGAAGTGCGTCAGATGCCTGACGGACGGATCTATGTCTATGGCTCAAAAGATGAACCGGGTACGGCCTGGTGCTCGCCCCGGTATAATGTCCTTTCTTCGTCCGATCTCGTGAACTGGGATATGGAGCAGATTTCCTTTGCGACTCAAGGCATGGGCAAACAGACTGCCTATTCCGAAGAAATCCTGTATGCACCGGACTGCATTCATCACGACGGCCGCTATTACCTGTATTATTGTCTGACGGATGACAGCGAAGGCGTAGCGGTGGCCGATTCTCCTTACGGCCCGTTTAAGAACGGGAAAAAGATTGAGGGAATTCAGGGGATCGATCCTTCTGTCTTTATTGATGACGACGGACAGGCTTATCTCTTTTGGGGGCAGTGGCACGCCCGGGGAGCAAAGCTGAATAAGGAGATGAATGCCATTGAAGGTGAGATTCACGACAGTCTTCTGACTTACGATAAGCATTGTTTCAATGAAGGCAGTTCCGTGAGAAAGCGGAACGGCATTTATTATTTTGTCTATGGCAGCCATTCACAGCACGGGGAGTCCAACTGTGCAACCCTGGACTATGCTACGGCCACTTCTCCTTTCGGTCCTTACACCTATCGGGGAGTAATCATCGATAACTGGGGAAGCGGACGCAATCTGGTGAACAATCACGGTTGCATTACGGAGATTAACGGACAATGGTATATTGCTTATCACCGTCCCACGCATGCCTCTTCGTCCATGAGAAAGGCCTGTCTGGAACCCATAACCTTCAATGAGGACGGTACGATACAGCAGGTAGAGATGACTACCCAGGGAGCAGGCGGACCGATGTCGCCGGCTTTGCGGATGGAAGCCTACCGGGCCTGTCTGCTTTCGGGAAATGTATATCCGACGGTGCGCCGTCCTGAAAACGATGTGCCGGTGGAATATCTGACCGGCATCCGGGATGGAGATTGTGCTTACTGGAAGTACTATGATTTTGATCAGGCAGAGGTGAACCGCTTCATTTGCAAGACATGGGATAAGAATCTTTCCGCACAGATTGAAATCCGCCTGGATAATCCGGACGGTGAACTTCTGGGCACTTGCCCGCTGAAGCCGAACAACGGGGAAACGGCTTATGCCATCCACGAAACAGCAATAAAGACCCCGAAAGGAAAGCATGCCCTGGTTCTTGTCTTTAAAGGAGACAGGGGAGGAGATCCCGGACAGGATTTGATGAACCTGGAATGGTTTACATTTACGAAAAACTGATTGACAATAAATTTAACACTAACGGAACAAAATGAAAGTAATACAGATTTTAGGAAGCCTGGCGGCTTTGCTGCTGTGCTTCGCTTGTGGAGATGGAACTCTTCAGCAGGAACCGGTCAGACGGTCCGGACAGGCTGATGTCGTTTCTCTCGATGATGACTGGCGTTTCATCAGATACGGTCTGCAGGCCGATGGAACAAGGGTGGAAGAGCCGGCCGGTATGTTTGAAACAGGTGTGGATGATTCGGGCTGGGAAAAGCTGGATGTACCGCATGATTTTGCCATTACCGGACCGTTCCGGATGGACTTGTCAGGCAATACCGGAAGACTTCCTTATCAGGGAATCGGCTGGTACCGGAAAACATTTACGGTGGACAAGGCCGATCAGGGAAAACGTTTTTATGTGGATTTTGACGGCGTGATGGCATACGCCAAGGTATGGCTGAACGGAGAGTATGTAGGTACGTGGCCTTATGGCTATAATTCATTCCGTCTGGATCTGACTCCGTTTGTCAAGGTGGGTGAACCTAACGTGCTGGCTGTACGGACTGACACGGAGAAATGGGAATCCCGCTGGTATCCGGGTGCCGGTATCTACCGCCATGTGTGGCTGGTGAAGACTGGACAGGTGCATGTGAAACATTGGGGAACCAAGATGGAAGCGGAGAACCTGACGGCCCGGACGGCAGATCTGCATTTCACGGTGGAAGTGGAAAACCATCTGGACGAGGCAGCAAAGGCTGTGGTGAAGACTTCGGTCTATGAACTGGATTCGCTGGACTGCCTGGGCAAGCGGGTACTGCGCTTTGACGACCAGACACTGGAGCTGCCTTCGCAGGGAAGCGGGAAGGTTGATATGCAGAAGACACTGGACGACTGCAAGCGCTGGGACATCGAATCGCCCAACCGCTACATGGCTTGCGTGACGGTACAGGTGGACGGCAAGGAGACCGACCGTTACTACACGCCGTTTGGAGTACGCGAAATCAGTGTTTCACGCGAAGGCTTTTTCCTGAACGGGCGTCGCGTAGAGATCAAAGGTGTCTGCAATCATCACGACTTGGGTGCACTGGGTGCAGCATTCAATATGAGTGCCCTGGAACGTCAGTTCCGCATCATGCAGGAAATGGGCTGCAATTCCATCCGTACCTCTCATAATCCTCCTGCTCCCGAGGTCCTGGAACTGGCCGATAAAAAGGGCATCCTGATCATGGACGAAGCCTTCGATGCCTGGGCCAGCGGCAAACGTGAATGGGATTACAACAAGCTGTATGAGGAATGGCACAGAAAAGACCTGGAGGCTCTGGTACGCCGTGACTGGAATCATCCTTCCGTCGTATTCTGGTCAATCGGAAATGAAGTCATGGAACAGCAGAATGTAGAAATGACGAAACATCTGGTGGATATTGTCAAGTCACTGGACAAGACCCGTCCTGTGACAAACGGATATAATGATCCGAATGGCGGACGGGCTTCGGGAGCCAGTATGGCTCTGGACGTGATGGGTGTCAATTATTTCTTCTATGAACAGGCCAGATGGGATGCTGATGAACGCTATAAGAACAAGCCGACAATCGGAACGGAAACTTCTTCCTGCCTGAGCACACGTGGCGTTTATTTTATGGGAGATACGCTCCGCAAGGATTATCAGATCACTTCGTATGATAAGGATGCTCCAGGCTGGGGCTGTACACCTGACCGGCAGTTTGCTACGAACTTCCAGTTTCCGCATCTGCTGGGCGAATATGTCTGGACAGGCTTTGACTATCTGGGTGAACCGACTCCGTTCAATTCCGACAATACCAACCTGCTGAATTTCCGGACAGACCCGTCGAAGCGGGCTGAGCTGGAGAAGCAGCTGGCAGAACTGAAACGCACGCAACCGCCTTCTCGCAGCAGTTATTTCGGCATTGTCGATCTGGCCGGCTTCCCTAAAGACCGTTATTATCTGTATCAGTCGCATTGGCGTCCGGATCTTCCGATGGCACATATCCTGCCTCACTGGAACTGGGAAGGCCGTGAGGGACAGATCATACCGGTACATGTCTATACTTCGGGTACGGAAGCCGAGCTGTTTGTCAATGGCAAGAGCTATGGCCGCAAGGTGAAAGAAACAGGCAAGGATTTCCGTCTGGTATGGGACAGTGTTGTCTATCAGCCGGGCTGTGTGAAAGTTGTTGCCTACAAGGACGGAAAACAATGGGCGGAAGATGAGGTACAGACCACAGGCAAGGCTCAGAAGATCCGGTTGTCGGCAGACCGTTCTTCCGTTGCAGGCAGTGAAGACGAACTGGCCTTCGTAACCGTGACAATCGTGGATGGCTCCGGACGGAAAGTACCGACCGCCTGTTTGCCACTGAAAGTAGAAGTGACAGGCTGTGGTGAACTGGTCGCTACGGATAATGGTGATCCGACCTCTTTCACTCCCTTCCAGAGTGCCGGACGGGAATCGTTCAACGGTCTGGCATTGGCCATTGTCCGAGGCAAGAAGGGAGCTGCGGGAAAAATGCAGGTACAGGTAAGTGGAGCCGGTCTGGAATCTGCTTCGCTGGAAATTGAAGTGAAATAGCAGGAATGATCTTATGAAAAGCAGAATATCGATGATTGTAGCCGGACTGCTGGTAGCTGGTATGGCTATGGCACAACAGGCGGAAATAGACAGATACAATGTAGAGTGGGATACTCCTTCTGAAAATTCGGCAGGATCAATGCCGTTGGGGAATGGAGAACTCGGGGCTAATCTTTGGGTAGTCTATTTTGATTCACGTTTCCGGAACGGACAGGGAAAGATCCATATCACACCGACCCAGTCAGTGGAAACATACTGGTATGGGGTGGAGAATGACATGCCGTCAGTGGCCGGTCTGCACTATGTACTGGGAGCATTGGAGAAACTGCCGTCTCATCTTTTGCCGGAACCGGACCGTCAGTATTATCTGCAGCTGAAGAAAGATTTGCCCGGACTGCCTCAGAAGCGGATTGCTCAGGGAGATGTTTTCCTTCCGGCAGAAGTATTTTTGGAGCTTCGCACGAATGTGGAAAATCCGGAACTGTATGCGGTCTTTCCGTTCGGACTGGCAAACTTCTCGAATGAGTTGTGTCAGACGGGGATCCGTACGTTCCGATACCGGAATTTTGACAGTTGGTATGGCTGGGGACAGGACGGACAGGAAGCTGCAATTCTGGGACTGGTAGATGAGGCTGCGGAGATGCTGCGGAAAAAGGTCGGGAACACCAATCCCAACCACCGTTTTCTGGCCATGTGGGGACCTAATTATGACTGGGTGCCGGATCAGGATCACGGAAGCAATCTGATGCTTACCTTGCAGAATATGGTTTTGCAGAGTTATGACAAGGCATATTTGCTGCCTTGCTGGCCTGAAAACTGGAATGTATCATTTAAGTTGTATACATCACGGGAAACCCAAATCGAGGGACAGTATAAAGAGGGACGTCTGACATTCACTCGGCAGGGAGATATGGAGGTCGTTGAGGCAAATAAACGGTAAAAACGGATGAATCTATGAAACACAGATCTGTATATCGGCTGAAACTGGCCGTCTGTATGTTATTGACGGCCACTGGGGGAGTGAAAGCCCAGGAACTGGTTCCCTATAAGAATCCGGATCTTCCGGTAGAGGTACGAGTGAAGGACTTGTTGCAGCGGATGACGCTGGAGGAGAAGGTAGATCAGTTGAACATGAAAAGTCTGAATGCCTTGCAGACAGACAATGCCGGGCAGGTAACGGACAGCTCTCTGGTCCGGCTCTTTCAGGGCCGGAGCATCGGTTGCCTGGAAAGCCCTTTTGTGGAACATCATAAGGTGGCCCTCTACGCTGAGGCTGCTGATCATTATTTACGGACACAGACCCGTTTGGGGATTCCGGCCATACAGATCGCAGAATGTCTGCATGGGCAGATGGCTTTGGGTACGACAATCTTTCCGCAGGCAATAGGTCTGGGGTCCACCTGGAATCCGGAGCTGATCAGGCAGATGGCTTCGGCAATTGCGGCAGAGGCATCCCTGTCGGGAGTTGACCAGGCACTCTCGCCGTTGTTTGATCTGGCACGTGATCCGCGCTATGGCCGGGTGGAAGAATGTTACGGAGAAGATCCCTGGCTGGTGAAAGAAATGGGGGTTGCTTTTGTGACAGGTATGCAGGGAGAAGCCAGCCAGACCCGGTCAGGGATAGCGGAAGGAAAACTGGCTTGTACGGCCAAGCATTTTGTCGCTTACTCGGTACCGGAGGCAGGAATCAATCTGGCTCCCTCGCTGGTGGGAGAACGGACTCTGCGTGAATTGCATTTTGTGCCGTTTAAGGCTGCGGTCCAGGAAGCCAATGTATATAGTCTGATGCCCGGATATCATGAAGTGGATGGAATTCCGGTTCATGCCAGTCATTGGCTGCTGACGGACGTGTTGCGGAAGGAATGGGGATTTGGCGGTTATGTCTTTTCGGATTATGGAGCCGTGGGCATGCTGGATAATTTCCATTACACGGCGGCAGATCCGTCCGAGTCGGCTGTTCAGGCCCTGACCGCTGGAGTTGATCTGGAAGCACCGGGAAGTTATGCCTATGGACATCTGGAAAATCTGGTCAGGGAAGGAAAAGTGCCGGAAGCCCTGGTGGATTCGGCGGTCGTCCGTATTTTGCGGGTGAAGTTCAAGCTGGGACTGTTTGAACGGTCTTTCCATTATTCGGAGAAGAAAGCGAAAGCTGTTGTACACCGGCAGGAACATGTAGATCTGGCTCAGCGGATAGCCGAAGAGTCTGTGGTTTTGTTGAAGAACCAGGACCGCACACTTCCTCTGGTCAGGAACAGACTGAAGCGTATTGCTGTGATCGGGCCGAATGCCGATAAAGTGCAGTTTGGTGATTACAGTATCACGAAGAACAATGACTATGGGGTAACTGTACTGGAAGGCATCAGGCGGTATGCCGGCAAGGAAGTGGAAGTCAGCTATGCGGAAGGTTGCGGCATTACCTCCTTGTCGAAAGACGGTTTTGCAGAAGCAGCCCGTCTGGCCCGGGAAAGTGATGTCGTTGTATTGGTACTTGGAGGCACCAGTGTCATTTATTCAGGAATCGGCTGGGGAGATGCCAATTCGAAGGAAGTCAATACATGCGGTGAAGGCTATGACCGGAATGAACTGAATTTTCCCGGAGTACAGGCCGAGTTGCTGGATCTCGTATCCGGTCAGGGGAAGCCGGTGGTACTGGTCATGCTGAACGGCCGTCCTTATACCATTCCCGAAGAGGTGAAAAAGGTGGATGCCGTGCTGGAAGTCTGGTATCCGGGTGAAAAGGGAGGAGATGCGATTTCCCGGATCCTGTTTGGAGAAGTCAATCCTTCCGGGCGTTTGTCTGTGACATTTCCCCCGACCACCGGACATATTTCCATGTATGCGAATCACAAGCCTTCAGGCAAAGGATATTACCGGCAGCGGGGTACTCCGCAGAAGCCCGGCCGCGATTATGTTTTTTCCTCACCGGATCCTTTGTTTTGTCTGGGATATGGCTTGAGTTATACGACTTTTGAGTATAGCCAACTGGAGATACAGAATCACATGGCATCGAAAGGGGAGGTACTGGTGAGTTGTATGCTGAAGAATACAGGAGATGTAAAGGGTGCGGAAGTGGTGCAGCTTTATGTCCGTGACAAGATCAGCAGTGTGACAACTCCGGTGAAGGCTTTGAAAGGCTTTTCCAAGGTTGAACTGAATCCCGGAGAAAGCAGGAAGGTTACGCTGGTGCTGAAGAAGGATGATCTGAAGCTGTGGAATGCAGCGATGGATTTTGTACTGGAACCGGGAGATTTTGAAGTCTTTGTCGGTGCATCCGTAGAGGACATCCGGCTGAAGGGGACTTTTAAGGTGGAATGAGACTGTTTGCTGATCGAACAGAATGTAGTGAAATAGATTTTGTACATTTGCAATGGTAATTTTAAAGAAACAAGACCATGAATATCGTATTACTGGAATCACTCGGTATTTCTCCGGAAAGACTGAGTGAATATGCCCGTCCGCTGGTTGAGGCCGGGCATACTTTTAACGCTTATCCCCGGGATTTGGACATACAGGTACAAATAGAGCGTGCCCGCGAGGCAGATGTGATCATCATAGCCAATATGCCGTTGCGGGGAGAGGTAATCCGTGCCTGCAAGCATCTGAAATTTATTGATGTAGCGTTCACGGGAGTCGATCATGTGGATCTGGATGCTGCCCGTGAATGTGGAGTGAAGGTGAGCAATGCTGCCGGTTATTCCACTCAGGCAGTAGCCGAACTTGCCCTTTGCATGATGTTGTCACTGTTGCGGAACGTGCCGCAGGTGGCCGGCCGTTGCCGTCAGGGAAAGACCAAAGACGGTCTGGTCGGCTGTGAACTGCGCGGCAAGACTGTGGGAATCGTCGGTGCAGGAGCCATCGGAACACGTACGGCTGAACTGTGCAAGGCTTTTGGCTGCCGGGTGCTGGGAAACAAACGCCATCTGACCGGCAAGGAACCTTCCTTTATTGAGTTCATGCCGTTGGAAGAACTTCTGTCCCAGTCCGACATCGTTTCCCTTCACTGTCCGCTGACTGCCGAAACCCGTCAGCTGATCAATGCAGACCGTCTGGGAATGATGAAACAGGGCGCTTATCTGATCAATACGGCCCGTGGGGGAGTGGTTGACTCCGCAGCTCTGGCTGAAGCCTTGAAGAACGGCCATCTGGCCGGTGCCGGAATCGATGTGTTCGAAACTGAACCCCCGCTTGACCCGGCCCATCCGCTGCTTCAGGCACCGAATGTACTGACCACTCCGCATGTCGCATTTGCGTCTGAAGAGTCGATGGAAGCCCGTGCTGCGATCGTATTCAGTAACCTTTCTAACTGGATGGACGGGAAGCAGGAGAATGTGATTCTTTGAATCAGTAATCTCGTGAAACGGGAATATCCTTTAAAATGATATATCCCCGTTGATACGATTTGTCGGTAATGTCAAATTCCCGCAAAGGAATTGCTATCCTTGTGAAAGAAGTAGTATATTCACTCACATTCCTGAATGTAATTACCCCCTTTACGGTAACTTCATTCGGGAATGAGAATTTATCTGTGGCATAACGTGAGCCTTCAATCTGGCCATCACCAATACTGACAATCATGTTTCCGGAATTCAGGTCGTAATAATTGCCTTCATCATCGTATGCTTCTGCTTTCTGAACTTCAAATCTTGTTCCTTCTTCACCGTTGATGAGTGGAGTTAAATTCTTTCCGGTGTTGTTGGTCAAGGTAAAATGAACTGTTACTGTATTTCCTTGTGAAAGTGCTCTTTTATATTAGAGAGTAATGCCGGGGGCTGAACATATTGACTTTGTTTGAGCCAAAGCTGGTACGACAAAAAGGGTTGATATAAACGCCAGGATTAAAACGATTTATTACTGTCCGCTAAAATCATATAGACGATTATTTATGTGTCCCATAGTTTCGA
>ERZ772889.444-NODE-444-length-45322-cov-5.857291_pt1 | contig 45322 bp, 37 predicted proteins | sample MGYA00512127_ERZ772889 | MGnify/ENA primary metagenome ERZ772889 (study PRJEB29015, sample SAMEA2737689) | human gut metagenome | biome: human gut; feature: human-associated habitat; material: faeces | place: China | collected 2012 ...
TTGAGATCTGAAGATGCTTATAACATTATTCTTGAATCAATTCAAAACAGTTTCTCATATTTCTTGGTTATCTGATCCAAAGCAAATTTGAGGAAACGATTTTCTTGCGTGTCGTTATTCTGTACCTGTTCCTCCACACGGTATAAATGAGTGCTTTCCTTACGGTGTTCAGCCAGTTCGTTCTCTATACCTCTTGGTATAATTTTCAGCCTGTCTGCACGCATATAAACTTCCTGTCCACGTAATCTGTGTCGTGGCCTCTCAATTATATTCTTACAGGCACGTATGAACTTCTCTTGTTCTTCGGAAAAAATACTCCACCACACAATCTCTGGTGTATCTCCGTTCTGTTCAGGTGAAAAGCCATGGTAAGTACGCTTCATATAGTCGAGCGAAAGCATACGATATTCACGTTCAATATCTTCAAGAATACTGCGCCAATGTTCATGGTAATTGAGTTTCGTACTCAATACCTCAAATGAAAATATGAAGTGCTTGATTTTTTCCTTTGTCTTGTAAACAAGACGTATCTCACTACGTCCTATTTCATTCTTATAATTTAGGAAACCAGCCAATATATGTTTACGATACGTAAAACGTTCGTTATCTCCCTGTAACAAAGATCCGAACTTTGCATCTTTTACGTAATCCTTAAACTCAACCCATATAGGATAGTCGGCATTATCAAAAAAAACAGCATGAGTTTTCTGTTCTTTTTCTATAAAAATGTCCTCGCCTTCTGTATGGCGAACGACTGACAATACGCCATCAGACCAGGAATAACTGGAGAGCAGCCCTTGCTTACCTATATTATTCCTAGCTTTATTCCAAATAGCATCGAACTTATTACATTCAATACTCATGGTAAAATCAGTATGCGTAATTGTAAGTAACTCCATAACTTTAGAATATTAACTCCAAAAACTGGTATATCCGGAAGAAAGCCTATTTCTCATCTCTTTTATTTTTGAAAGAGAAATGGAAACTTCAAGAGGTCTTTCGCTGGAAATATTACTCAAGTTCTCTTCAATAATATCAGATAGATTAGTCAAAAAAACATCACTCACCTTACTATCATCTCCTTCAATGCGTGAGAGAATCTTCATGCTCGTAATTTCATCCAGTGCACGGGCTATCACATAGTCTTGAGGCAGCTCGTTGTTCTCAGCATCCTTATTATAAGGCAGATTGTTCACCACATACAGCAAAAACTCATTACGGGTACGGTAAGCTATTTTGAATGGAGTTCCTTCAAGCGCATCATTAACGGCTTTTAGATAATTCAATGTTTTATCACACACCTCTTGATTCAGAGTATAAACATCTACACCTTCTACAGCAGTTCCTACTAAATCATCATTTGACAATTTACCAATAGATTCATAACGTTGGTTCAATCCACCGTACAAATCAACGTCATTCATTTCGATAGTCATTGCTCTGTCAAGTACTTTCCGAGAGAATGAGAAAGTCGTTTCGTCCATGTTTACCGTACCCACTACAATCAAGTTAGCCGGTAACGATAAACGTTTTCCGTTTTTCTCTGTAAGATATTCCTGACGTTCACTTTCATTTCCAATGAACAATTGGTCTATCAGATTTTTATATACTTCTGTATTTTCATAATCAATGATAGGGTCAGTGACTACTTCTCCTTTCTCATTAACCCTACGTGACTCAATAACACTTAGGTATTCAGCAAAATACTGTTCCACAGGAGCCAGGTTCATCTCATCCAAACATAAGAAATGAGGCATATCAGGGTTCAATAGTGCCTTCACCATAAACTTCAAGAATGGACCTACAACATATCTTTCTCCATTAATTCGGCTCACATAACCGATCAATTCACTGCTGTCATGCCAGTTCGGTTTCACCTGTACCATCTCAAAGTTGCCAGGTTTCTGCGCTTTGTATTCTTCAGAACTTGAATCCCAGCAAGCCCTGGCTAATTCACGTACAATTCGACTCTTTCCTGTGCCAGAGATACCGGCTAGAAGGATAAAAGGCTTTGACTTGATGGCTGTGATATATGGACGGTATTTGGTATTTATTATAGTTGACACTTTTATTTCTGCAGGTTTTACACCTCTGAGGAGTTTACTTATTTCCTCAACATCCCTCTTTATATTTGAATCATATACTCCCATGATTAAATAGTAATTTGTGAATAAAACAACTCTGCTTCATCAAGTAATTTAGACTCTAACGATGAAACTTTAACAATCAATCCAGATTCTTCCAAATAACTTCTAAGGTACGAGTAACAAGTGTTCGGCAACACTTCGTTTTTATCATTTACAAACTCTATAGAGTCTATTTTCTTTTTGTTATCTTTAATATCAGATATTGCATCCTCTATTGTTCGACCTTTTTCTAAACAATATAGAGTGTAAAGGAATTCGTTCCAGTGAACAATTCTCAGTTCCTTAAAAAGTCTAAGCACAATCCACATATTGTGAGACTTCCATTCCGGGTCATTGTACATGTTGATTAACCCCTCACATTGAGCATTACGTTTAATATCCTGTAACCTTAATATAATTTCATCCTTATGAGGAGTTTCGTCTGTAACATTTTCTAATGCTCTACATGCAAGTACAAATTGAGTTCCTAGTTCGGTAAAACACATATTAGCAGCAAATGAACCATCATAATTAACAAAACCTATTTTCTTCAACAAAGGGAAAAATGTTCGAATCGCACTCTTTGCTTTGGTTTTACCAAAAAGTTTCCTATGTTCAGCTTCTTCTTGAATACCGATATAAGAAGTAACTGTTGATCCCATTTCTTCAAGCATTTCATAAACTTGAACCATTTGAGAGCAACGAGTTGGAGATAGACTACTGCCGTCTACCCCCTTATAGCTATCAATTGATAATTTTATCCTCATTACAATATTCTTTTTATTTCATCTGCTATAATTTTTGCCAACATTGGTGGTACAGCATTGCCGACTTGTTTATACTGACTACCTCGCGTTCCAACTATCTCAAAGTTATCTGGGAATGATTGAATTCGAGCTGATTCTCTGACTGTTGGAATTCTAGGCTCAGAATAGTGAAAATAATTACGATGTCCCGTATCTATTGTATTTGAAGGTTTGAATGTGCCCATACGTTCAAAAGCCTTGTTATACTTCCGTACATGCCATATTTCTGGCGGAAGATCTCTGATATTACCACCATCAGGTACTTGACTTATAATAGATATGGTTTGCTGTGTATGTGATGTATAATCTTGATTTAGCGGCTTACGCAAGCCACAACGCATAGCTTTTTGAAATTCATTTTGTGGAGAACATCCATAATGCTCTGAAGTAGAACCTTCAAGATCGCTTATACCATCCTTTGCAGTCAATTTATAATTATATGGTTTTGGGAAATCAAATTTTTTCCCTTTAATTCCTACATAAAATACTCTATGTCTGTTTTGAGGAACGCCATAATCTGCTGCATTCAATAGCTGATAACTAATTGTATATCCTAAACCATTCGGTCCGAATCGTTCAATTAGATCTTTTACAAATGCACCCTTATTCAGAGTTAGCATACCCTTAACATTCTCAATTACGAAGAATTCAGGGGATGCCAATTTTACAGCTTTATAAAATTCAAGATACATCTTATTGCGAGGATCATCCACCTCACGTTTTCCTACCGTACTAAAGCCTTGACATGGAGGCCCACCAATAATACCTGTTATATGTTCGGATTTTACTATTCTAGGAAGTTCAATTTCATTAAACTCCTCTACGGTTTGAACTTTTGCTACCTTATCCTTCCTATTGTGATTGTAGGTCACAATGGCATCTTTCCACATATCAACTGCGGAAATAACTTCAAACCCGGCCTGTTCAAAGCCAAGGCTTAAACCTCCAATGCCACAAAACAAATCAATTATCTTCATCGTTTAAAATTTTCATTATTGCATCGGCAATTGCTTTCGCCAATAGTGGTGGCACCGCATTGCCTATCTGTCTGTATTTACTTCCTCTTGGTCCCTGAAATTCAAAGCTATCAGGAAAGGACTGAAGTCGTGCTGATTCTCTAATAGTCGGTATTCTATTGAACAATGGGTGAAAATAATTACTATGGGCATTACCCGTATCTATAGTGCAAGATTGAGTCTTGGGATCAAGTCTCTTATAGGCCGAGGAATGTCTATTCTGTCTATTCGTAGGCCATAATTCTGCTGGGACATTTTGCCAATTACCACCTTGCGGTACATACTTTATGCGATCCTGAACTTTTTGTGCAGGATAAACAATATCTTGATCAAGTATTGAATTGTCCTTTGTCCGAAAAAATCTACGAAGTTGTGTGTCAGCCGGAGTCACAATCTTCTTTGCTCCATCAGGACTTTGTTCGAAACAATATAACTCACCAATAGCGTCTTCTACTGTAGTCTTTTCTTGTTTTATTATTTTATTAAAATCAAATAGAATATCCTTGTAATCTTTACGAATGCCTACTATAATAGCTCTTTTTCTATTTTGAGGTACACCATATTCAGACGCATCAAGTACTTGATAAGTTATATTATACTCTTCAGCACCTAAAATTTCTTTAATACGGTTTATGGCATAACCATTATCTCTTGTAAGAAGCCCTCTTACATTTTCAATCATAATTACTTTTGGATGAATCCTTTGCACAAAACGTATGTACTCAAAAAACAACTTATTTCTTGGATCTTCCATTTCCTTTTGCCATCTATTGGCGGAGGAAAATCCTTGACATGGAGGCCCACCAACAACAACATCAACATCACCATATTCTTCTTCAATTTGAGTATCAGAGAATTTAGTTATGTCTATGTTATGTACTTTTGCCGTCTTAAAATTATGTTGAAAGGTTATTGTTGCATACTCATTAAAATCAATACCTCCTGCAATATCAAACCCTGCAAGAGCATACCCTTCACTTATACCGCCACAACCGCAAAATAAATCTAATACTTTATATCTTTTTTTTACCATTGTATTTGCAATATTCATTTTTTCTCTGTATTATTAAGCAACTCCTTCACATCGACGTCTAAAAGTTTTGCAATTTTGTCAAGAGTGTTCAAATCTGGTTGAACGGTATTGCTACACCATTTACTAACAGTACATGCTGATTTCCCAATTTGACCTGCTAACCATTTACTTGTTTTTTCTTGTTCTGCAAGAACAGCTTTTATTCGATTCAACTTTGACATGATAGTTTATATAATTATTGTTTAGTGCAAAGTTAATAAATTTACATGATGTTGAGGGCATTTTCATTTAAAATTCCATTTACTCTATGTGACGGCTAACCACCTCGAATACCAATCTTAAAATGCAGGCAATCTGTTTCGACTGTTCGTATTTCATGCGATGCTGGAACAACTTCCTTATACTAAGGAAACTTATTAACTGACTTACTTCTATAATACCAAGCAAGTTTTACCGGTATGTTCTACAACCATGCAGATAAATCAAGATAGTTGCTAATATTAGAGTCTTTAAGGTTACGTTATTCTTCACTTTAAAGGTTCTGACAATGGCAACCGGTTACCAGTGGCTCATCTGAAAACGAATACCGTGTTCTTTGTAAATCTCAGAGTACTGAATATATGAAAGCATTGGAGTATCATAGCCGAAACCGTTTCTTATGCGCAAAGGTACTGCGGACTGGAGAAACGTAAATGACACTTACGGTTTCAGTCGGAGGACTTGACGGCAGCCTTCCGCAAATTTTCTCATGCCTCAAAAATTTGGATATTCCGTCTGTATTCTCTGACTTCACACTTGTCTTTTTCTCCCTTTGGTCCGCATTCACAAATGCACATAAAACGGTTTTCCCGGCTATGAAGCTCAATGCGCTTTACTGGAGGGAAAAGAATCGGAACTTCAAAATTCAAATGTTATGCGAGCAAGAAGAATGAGTATCAAACAATCTTTTAATTTTTTACTGAGATGTGCAGATAATGATAACATAACTGGCGAAAGCTTTGGAGGATTATCCACTTTATTTCCAGGGCGACAAGGGAAAAGGAGGCTGTTTTCCGTACGATTTTTGCCCTTGACTTCGTAAGATGGTTTATTTGAAGGAAACAAGAAGGATGACGATGTGATTTTTTCGGTATCGTGGCCGGATTCATGGAGGATAAATACAGTATATTTCCCTCAATGAGCTTTCAGACGTGAATTTGGCCTGAATGCTCAGGGACTTGGCAAGCTATCTGGATAACTAAATCTTTTTGAGCAAACTGTATCTCATATATAAAAAAACGACCCGCCGATTTAAGCATTGTGAAGAGGATTGGCGGGTTCTTGTTTTACAAAGATAGGTAAAAATTATGATTCAGTAAAATATACTTGCCTTCTTTATGTAATGTTTTGTAAACTATTTATCATCACAAGATTCATCTAAAGATTTATCCAGACCAAATATTCCTTTCGGAGCCACCTTACGCCATGAATTGCCAAATTTCATATCCAGATAATCAAAAACCACCCGATTATAAGCTGTCAGTATATGATTGGGAACACCCAGATAACAGTCCAGTGTTCCATCTTTCTTCAATGGATAAAAAGCGTCATAGCTCACACCGTACATCTTCCAGAAAAAGTGTGTACGGATTTTCTGTTCCTGTCCTTCCGGTATTACCAGGCGCAATTGGGGACGTCCTTTGACGATGTTTTCTTTCGACAGCTCCGGTGAACAGTCATATTTCAAAATATGATCATACCATAAAGGAAGCACCATCCGCAAGGTGTCATTATGTGGTAAAGGAAGGGTTATTACCGTATCACAAGGGACCAGTCCCACATATTCAGCTTTCAGATGATAAGTTCCAGCCTCCAGTCCCTTTATCCGGAAGCAGCCGGTGGAATCTGTCAGCCATCCCAGAAACGGCTGTCCTGTCATGCTCAGATTGGAACCAACCAGCACATCATGTACCACATCATAAGGAGGGCGTTGACGGACAGATTCACCATACACCCGACCGACAATTGTATATCTTGCAGAATCACCCTTATTATGCGTTATATCTTCTTTCAGCGGCATAGTAAAATACTGAAATTCTATAGTGTGCTTCCCGTTGATAAAAAGTACCTCCCATGGATAAATGGATCTAAGCGTTTCTTTGAGAGCAAGAGCCAGCGGATGAGTTCCGTCGTCTGTCTTTTCCCGTAAAGAACGTATAAAGACAGAATGCACGTCACAATCTACGAAGCGCCCGTCTTCCGTCGTCTGGAAATCACTTATCGTAAAAACAATCCGTTCTCCCCGGTATTCAGGAAACCGCTTCCAGGGAAATCTACGCTCGATTTCTCCCTGTGCTTTCATCAGATTCAGTCCGGTTCTCCGGTAATTATGATAAGTCTGCGTTTTCAGCACTTTGCCGTTCCGGAGAGTCAGCACCCGTTCCGTTTCCATGTTACGGTTGAACCCATCATGCACGTATCTCACCAGATCTCCTTTTCCGGCCCGAAGCTCCCCACTGAACCAGCGGGCTTGAATCATTCCCGCCTGAAAATAGGCTGCAAAGAGCGGCTGCAACTCCTTCACTTCATACACCCGTGTAGATTCCTTTTTACTGACTTCATCGTAGATATCCGCTTCTACCCGTTGCAGGCAAAGATATCCGTCACGTATCTCCCAGAAAGCAGTATAGCCGCTATAATTGCCCGTAGACCAGTTAATATTTTCCGGAAGAAAATCTTTCATCCGCATATATAACAGAGAGTCGTATCCTATGGGCTTTGCCATCAAATCCCATTCTTCTCCTTCCAGGCGGATTATGTCGCCTGATTGTCCCGTAGCTTTCACAGGTAAACCGACAAGCGAAAGTAAAATGGCGATCACTAAAATTCTCATACACATAGGCCTGTTTGCTTTAAGAACAAGATAATGCTCCTTAAAAATACGAAAAGTATTTTATTTTACAAAACCTTTTCGTATTTTAGTAGAAACTAAATCACTTGACTATGGGAACTTTAGGTTGTATCAATGATATGCAAAGGCGGGATAAAGAAAACCGTGAACTCAGGAAATTGGGCAGAGAACGCATAAAAAAGACCCGTACCAGACTCTCGAAAATTGGTAAGGGTACAAAACTGCCTGAAATTTCGGCAGAAGAAGTGGAAGAAATCCAAAGAAAGACAAAAGAAAAAACCGACATGGACAATGACAATCTGTTCAAAACCAAAATAATCATTGCAGTGTGTTTCTTATCCGTTTTTCTTCTGGGTTGTATTTTTTATTACATAGTATTATAACCAGTTTTTTTATTTACAGAGTCACTTTTATGACTTAAATAGGGAAAGTATCACATCATGAGAATCGGAAAGATGTATAAAATTATGAATGTGATGTATAAACTTACTATTCTTGAATAACAGTTTGTTGAGAAAGTATGGATTAATATCTGTTTTTCCAAATAAATCATTACTTTTGCGGCATCTTTTGATGTCTGTCTCCAAAGAATAAATATATAGGCATTATTTAAATTACTTCATGTGGACCTACTTGTTGAAAGGGAAAGAAGCCGGCCCGCCAACAAGAGCAGTAAATATAATCAGATTTATAAGTAAAATAAAGAAACACTTCAACGGCTAACGAGAAAAAGAACGGAATAATAAGAATGACGGAGACAAGAAGTACACTTGACTCCGGACAGAAAGGTTGGGAATATGTACTGAAAAACGAATAAACCTGGAATTCAATACGGTTGCATAATCTGCTTGAATTCAGTATTGACATAACTCTAATAATATGAAATGTATATTTTATTGTGCATCTTTGTTTCTTCTTGCTTCAGGCTCTGTTTTTGCCCAGAAATCAAGAATGAATGTCTTCCTGCAGCAGAACGAATTAATGTTTAATGTTTCCTATAACGATCGTCCCGTTATAGAAAACTCATCTTTGGGAATCATCATGGACAACTGTCCGTATGGTAAAAATATTAGATCTTTTTCTGAGAGGGAATCCTCTGATGAATCAATCAGAAGTTACCTGGCCAATGGCGTTCATCACTCATTCTATGTAGATATCAGAGAATTTGATGATGGTATCGCATTCAGATACCGGATACCGGCCAATGGGCCTAAATGTGTCTATGGAGAAAGTACTTCTTTTGTTTTCCCGTCAAACACAACTGCATGGTATGCAAGTGGACCGTTTCAGTATGGATGGCACCAGATTTATCAGGAACGTAAAACTGACAGCATCGAAGGGGAACTCCTTGCTCCTCCCGCTACGTTCCTGACGCAAGAGGGGATATATGCAGCGATCACGGAAGCTAACCTGTTTAATTTTCATGGGGCAGTCATGTATTGTACGGCCCCCAACAAAATACAATTTGGTTATGCCGACAATAAAGGCCATATCGAAACAGGCATTGAAACCGGTTTGCCTCCTGCCAAATATTGGCATGAAGCTGTAAGAAATAATCCCTGATAGCTTACCCTGACAAGAATGAGATCAAGACTCCCTGGAGAGTTCTGATGTTGGCTGACGACCTGAATGGCCTGGTAAACAACAAAATCATTTCGCAGGTCTGTGACAAGCCTGATAACGCTCTTTTTTCAGACAGCAACGAATGGATAAAACCGGGAAGAGCTGTATTTACATGGCTGACCGAAGGAGGGGTTGAACGTCTGAGTGTTGCCAATCACAAAAAATATATAGACGGATGTGCTGAGCTTGGAATAGAGTCTGTCGTAGTAGATGACGGATGGGAAAACTGGGCTCAGACAGAAAAAGAAGCTAACGGACGTGACAAATGGGCCATGCTGAAGGAACTTGTTGAGTATGCAGACAGTAAAAATGTCAATATCTGGGTATGGCGCCCGTCTTCACCGCGCTATGGAAATAGAAGTGATATAGGTCTGGTTGATCCGGAAGAAAGAGCAAGCTTTATGGCGAAGTGTGCTGAAATAGGTGTTAAAGGCTTGAAGATAGACTTTTTCCACACGGAAAATCTTTTTACGGTCAGATTGATGGAAGAAATCCTGAAAGATGCAGCCAAAGAAAAACTGATGGTAATATTTCATGGCGTAAACAAACCGGCCGGTGAGTCATTCAAATATCCTAACTTATTGGCTAAAGAGGCGGTAAGAGGACTGGAATGTGTAGGCGGTGAAAGCAGTTGGGCGCCCGGACCTGCGTGGCCATTCCATAATACGGTTCTGCCTTTTACACGCTGGCTGGCCGGTCCTGCTGATTATACTCCGCTTAACTTCAGAGCTTTCTGTCCGGAAGCCGTAACATTTACCCATCAGCTGGCTTCAATTTATATGTTTACTTCTCCGATGCTTATATTGGCTGCAGATATGGAGGATATGCTGAAATGCCCCGGACGGAGATTTATAGAAGAAGTTCCTGTGGTATGGGATGAGAACTATGTCTTGCCTGAGAGCAAGATTGGAAATCTTGCAGCAATCGCCAGAAGAAAAGGTGATATATGGTATTTGTCGGTATTAAATGGCGAACAGGAAAAATCCGTATCGTTAAATCTGAATTTTTTGCCTGAGGGTAAATATAGAATGGTCATAGCTTATGACAAAGGTAGAAAAGAAATCTTGATGGACACTAAAACAATAAAAAGTAAAAAGTCTTTAAATATAAAGTTGCTGTCCGGAGGCGGGTATTTAGCCAGATTTGAACGGATCTGAAACAGAATCAACAGAGAAATACATGAATTCCTATTCAATCATTTATCATAGTATATGAAAAAAATTTATTCTTTTCTTTTTGTTATATGCACCTTCTGCGCTTCAGCCGGTGCACAGATTACAGAACGCCCGCGCCCGTCAGAATGGGATCAGCTTGTTGAGGGAGCCCGCTTTATAGACCGGTTTCTTCCAATGCCGGACGGAATAAAATCAAACCATCTTTGGGGAACCCAGTGCGTTCAGAACCGATATGTCAATAATGGGATAGAGGTTGACGGCATGTCGTTTTGGGGAGGAAACATCCTGCAATCAGCAGATGGAAAGTATCATCTTTATGTCTGCGGATGGCCGGAAAGTTCACCCAAGGGACATATGTTCTGGCCGAATTCAACTGTATTCCATGCAGTAGGAGAGACTTTGTCGGGCCCGTATGTCATACAGAATTCTGTTGGAAAAGGACATAATCCCGAAGCTTTCCGCTTAGCTGACGGCAGAATCGTAATTTACGTAACGGGCGGGTATTATATTGCAGAAAATGAGAACAGCCCAATCTGGACCTACCAGCAATTTGAATTCGACCAGCGTGGCAGAAATATTATTGAAGGGTTATCGAACCTGACCTTCGCACGCCGTCCAGACAATTCATATTTAATGGTATGCCGGGGAGGTGGGGTCTGGATCAGTAAAGACGGACTTTCGCCTTACCGGCAGATAACAGGGAAAAGGGTATATCCTGATATAGACGGACGTTTTGAGGATCCTGTAGTATGGAAAGACAGCCTTCAATATCATCTCATTGTAAATGACTGGCTGGGACGTATTGCATATTACCAGCGTTCCAAGGATGGCTTGCACTGGGTGACGGAACAAGGGGAGGCCTATATGCCCGGAATTTCTTACCATAAGGATGGGGAAGTGGAAAAATGGTTCAAGTATGAGCGCGCAAAAGTATTCCAAGACAGTCTGGGAAGAGCTGTACAGATGAACTTTGCCGTAATTGACACAATCAAATGGGAAGATTTGCCCGGAGACAAACATTCTTCAAAAAATATTTGCATCCCTTTGAATAAAGGCTTGTTATTGTCTGTATTGAATAAGGAACCGATCACCCCTTCTACCAGACGCATCGAACTTCGGATAAAGGCGGAACCGGGATTCAATCCGCACACCGATGTTGATGTAAGATCTCTTCGTTTTGGCTCATTTACGGAGGTTAATTTTGGCAGAGGATGTAAAGCCGTAAAGACACGGAAAGACGGAAAAGATCTGATTGTTGTGTTCAACGGAAAGGGGAGTGGCATTACTGCTGATGAATTTGCACCGAAGCTGATTGGCCGTAAGACCAACGGTGAACTGTTATACGGATATGCAGATCTTCCTTATGTGAATTATTCTCCTTCCATATTGTCAGCTGGTTGTCCGGTATATGATGCCGAACAGAATACATTGAAAGTGAAAGTTACAAACTTCGGACTTTCAGCATCCCAGCTTGCAGAAATCGAAATCATCTGCTCCGGAAAGACAATAGCTAAAGGAAATGTCGGTTCTTTACAGCCTTATGAGGAAAAGGAACTCTCACTGAAAAACTTACAGCAACAGAAGCCCCAGACTGCTTATGAAGTTGTTTTATCTGGTAATAAAAAAGAAATAGAACGTACGTCATTCCAGATCTCCAGCAAACAGGAGAATTAAGCAGAACTTAAAAAGCCCTCGTTTCACAGAAATAATAACCGGTGAAACGAGGGCTTTTCAAATTCTAGCCGATAATCCATTTGCTTCCGGGAATCAGACTGATTAGCTTGGTAGTTACCACACAACAGACAAAACACAATACTGCCATGCAGGGAATAGTGACCGCAACCGGAAGAACAGGCTGTGCCGGTCCTTCTGGCATAAATAAAGGCGCAATGTTGGAAAGAAACAGAATATGCATCAGATACATTCCAAAGGTCAGTTTTGAAATACCTGTGATCCAAGGATGTGCTTCTTGTCTTTTAATGCAGGTGAACATCAGGAAGGCTCCAAAAGTAGCAAGCAAAACGTTCGGAGTACAGAATTCCCATGACCATTCATAGCTGGGTGTCTGCATGACAATGCCTGGAACTCCTGCGTGCCAGGCTGACCACGCTGTAAATGCTGCACCGGCAACAAATGAGCCTGTACCGACTTTCAGGCGTTTGGCCCGGTCCCATTTCAGATGCACGCGTATATAATGAGCCATAACCAAATAGCCCAGATAACCGGAACAATAATAGAACATTCCAAAATAAGGATTCCAGAAACAGGTTCCCCATAAATTAGAACTGACAAACCGGGTCAGCCAGGGAACAAGAGTAGACAACATAAAGAAGATGAGAAAAAGACGTTCTTCTTTGGCCGAAGCGCGTTCCAGCCACGGTGAAACTACCGGAATGATGAGATACAGTGAAATGAGCGGATACATAAACCACAGATGGCCGGCCATGGAAGGAAACGTAAATGGCAAAAGTCTGAAATCCTGCCAGGACTGTTCCCAGGTCATCTGTCCCCAGACCAAAGGCAGGAAACAGTAAATTAACAGGAAAAATACGAGAGGCGGAATGATGCGCTTGAATCTATGCTTGTAAAAATCGCTCATGGATACATTGGGTTTGACCGGTACCAGCAGGAATGCACTGACCACCATGAACAATGGCACGCTCATTCGCCCCAATGCGCCATCATAAAAGGCCACCCAGAAACGGTTGCTTTCATTAGCCAGCATAGTTGTATCTGCCGATATACAATAAAAATTCTCACTGGCATGTACCAGCATCACAAGAAAACAGGCAATAACACGAACATAATCGATGAATACGATTCTATTAGAGTTTTTCATTGGTGTAAGATTTAATCTGATATCAAATATTCAATTTTAATTTCCCCAAGTAAAGTTTATAAAGTGATGTGTTTCATCTTTACTTTGCAAAACTAGGAAAAAGATAACTAACCTGCAAAAGTTATTGGTATGACTTATGGCTTTTAAGATTATCATTCATCTGCCTCTGGCTTTTTTTGTTCTCCTCATCTTCCGGATCTGATCATTATTATACACTGTAAACCAGCACCTTGAAGTTTTTCCCTATTACAGATAGGAATATTCCCCCGGAAACATAGGAAAAATCATTCGGGAGTCTCGGATTCCTTGTCTATCTTTGCTTCATCGAAAACCAGAGGACACAAAGTTCTCACAATACAGGAAACCATGAAACGAGGAAAAAGTTATAGAATGATATGCGGGATGTTGATGCTGATCACTTTCGCGTTTGCTTTTCAGGCATGTGATTATGTAGGAGTAGAGATAGGTGTCGGTACAGATGCATATCGTGAAAATACAGATTACCTGTGCAGCCGTCCCTGGTCTGACGAATGGTATGATGATTATGGAACTTATTACTATCAGGAACTCAGATTTTACGGAAACAATACGGGAGAAGATTATCTGTATACACAGGACCGCCACGGATACATACAGGAAAGTGTGTACAACTTCACATGGGACTGGTTCAACAGTATGTATACCAGTATCCGGCTGACTTATGGCCCCGGTGATTACTCGTATATGGACAATATATCCATGGGAGGTAACCGTTTAAATTGTTTACTCGACGGACAGCCTGTCTATTTCATTGGAAAATAAGATTTTTAAGAACATTGTGTGAACAATTTGCGTGTGTCTTTGTTTATTGAATATAACATAAAAAGAGACTCATTCTTGTTTTCATTTTTAAGATAATTAATTTTTGGGTTTATTTATCGTGTAGCTGCATCTGCCTCAAGAACTGGTAGATGCAGCTTTTTTTCGGCCAGTCTCATTCCTGGGTTACAAAGTAACGTCTGAATTTTAAAACATTATTCTTCCTGAATCCATCTGTAATCAAACGAGTTTTTGTACCTTTGACAAAAATAGACCATAAAAACACAGAACATGAAAAATTTGGAAATCAAAAAAATCAGCGGTTTCACTACCGCTCAGGAAATACCGGCCTTGCTGGATCGGGAAGGAATCGAGTTTCAACCTATTGATACGGTCAACTGGCCGGAATATCCTTATAAACCGGAGGTACAGTTCCGGGTTGCCCATACAGGGGATTATATACTGATACATTACACCGTAACAGAAGCCAGCGTACGGGCTGTAGCTCCGCATGACGGAGGACGGGTTTGGGAAGATGCCTGCTGTGAATTTTTCCTGCAACCGGAAACCGGAGAACCTGTTTACTATAATTTTGAATGTAACTGTGCCGGTACTCTGCTGCTTAATTGCGGACGGGTAGGTGACCGTCATCCCGCACCGGAAAGCATTATGCAACAGGTACTTCGCTGGGCCTCTCTAGGCAGAGAACCGTTCGAAGAACGGATCGGTACCTGCAGCTGGCAGCTGGCTCTGGCTATTCCTGCAACAGCAGTATTCAATCACTCGGTAAAAGACTTCAGCGGACTTCATATGCGAGCTAATTTCTATAAATGCGGTGACCTGCTTCAGACTCCTCATTTCCTGTCCTGGAATCCGATCCAGTTACCGAAGCCATGTTTCCATTGTCCTGAATTCTTTGGAAATATTCATTTTGGAGAATAATTGAGACAAAAAAAATCGGCTCAGCGTTGTCATTCAACATGCTGAGCCGAACTTATTTTTCCAAACTTACTCTTTTTTTCCTTCCGGCTTCAACCAGCGATCGAGCCAGCTGAAGAATGTACGTTGCCAGAGAATACCATTCTGCGGTTTCAATACCCAGTGGTTTTCATCGGGGAAGATCAGCAATTCAGCAGGAATACCTCTCAGCTTGGCTGCATTGAAAGCTGCCATTCCCTGTGAGGCCAGAATACGGTAGTCCTTTTCTCCGTGGATACAAAGAATCGGAGTATCCCATTTATCAACAAACAGGTGAGGAGAATTTGCATAGCTGCGCTTAACAGCCTCATTGGTCTTTTCCCAGTACGGACCGCCCAGATCCCAGTTGGTGAACCAGAGTTCTTCTGTTTCCAGGTATTGCTGTTCCATATTGAAGAAACCGTCATGGGCAATGAATGCCTTGAAACGTTTGTTATGGTGTCCGGCCAGCCAATAAACCGAATATCCTCCGAAGCTGGCACCCACACATCCCAGACGATCCTTGTCTACATACGGCTCCTTGGAAATATCATCAATGGCACTCAGATAGTCATCCATACAGTGACCGCCATAGTTGGTACTGATTTCTTCCAGCCATTCCATACCGAAGCCCGGCAGACCGCGGCGGTTCGGAGCAATGACAATATAACCGTTGGCAGCCATAATCTGCAAGTTCCAGCGGTAGCTCCAGAACTGGCTGACAGGACTTTGCGGACCACCTTCACAGAACAGGAGGGTAGGATATTTTTTGTTCGGATCAAAATCAGCAGGATAAACTACCCATGAAAGCATGTCTTTTCCGTCAACGGTCTTTGTCCAGCGGGGTTCCACTTTACCCAGTTTCAGCTGACTGAAGATATGATCATTTTCTTTGGTGATGCGGGATACGGCATTTTCCTGATTCAGGGAAACGGTAAACAGTTCGTCTGCTTCACTCAGAGAATGGCGTTTAGTCAGCAACTGTCCGTCATTCAGCATAGCTACTGAAGCATAGTCATACATACCGTCGGTCAGCTGCTTCACATCTCCTTCCAGATTCGTGCTGTGAATCATGCTGGTTGCATGCCATACTCCTACAAAATACAAGGTACGGCTGTCAGGAGCCCAGCAATAGTCGTCTACGCCCGACTGGAAACTTTCCGTGACATATGTTTTTTTGCCGCTGGTCAGATCCATTACACAAAGGCGGTTGCGGTCGCTTTCGTAACCGTCACGTTCCATACTCTGCCAGGCAATGCTCTTGCCGTCAGGAGAGAATTTGGGATTTGTATCATAGCCCATGTTCTTGTCGGCAGCATCTTCCTTGCAGAGATTGCGGGTCTGTTTGGTTTCCAGGTTATAAAGATAAATATCAGAATCCGTAGAAATGGCATAATCCAGTCCGGTTTTCTTGCGGCAAGTATAGGCAATCTGCTTCGAGTCGTTGCTCCATGCCAGCTGCTCGATACCGCCGAAAGGTTTCATCGGTGATTCATACGGTTCACCTGCCAGGATATCTGTGGCTTCTCCTACTTTGTTCCCGTCAAATGAAGCTACGAAAGGATGGGGGACAGTCTGTACCCATTCATCCCAATGCTTGTACATCAGATCATCGATCACCATACCGCTGGCCTTATCCAGATCCGGATATTTGTCTGCAGTACGTTCTCCATATTTCACTTGAGAGATAAAGAGCAGCTTGCTTTCATCCGGAGAGAAACGGAATCCGTCAATGCCACCGGCATAGTCAGACAACTGCTTGCGTCCGCTTCCGTCGGGATTCATTTCCCAAACCTGACTGTTGCCGTTGGCATCGGCAGCCAGAAAAGCAATCTTGCTGCCATTCTTGATCCATGCCGGTTCACCCTCACTGGCAGCAGTTGTCGTCAGCAGACGGTTATCAGATCCATCCGCATTCATCACATAAATCACCAGGTGACTTTTGTTTTCCTTCACACTGTAATAAGATACAGTATAAGCAATACGTTTGCCGTCAGGCGAAACAGCAGAACTTCCGATACGTCCCATCGCCCACAACGTCTCCGGAGTCATACGGCCTTCCTTTACCGTAATTTCTTGCTTGCCGATAATAGGGCCTTCAGCCTGTGCCGCTTTTTCAGGACCGACGCAGGCTGATGTGACCATCATCATGGCAGCTGTCATAGTCATAAAATTTCTGTTCATGTTTTTTAGATGTCATTTTGTCTTCCGGCAAAGATAATAAAAAATACACACGGAATGTATTTCTCAAAATGTATTCTGTTCCAAAATCCGGTCATTGGTCTCTTCTTCGCCTCTCCTTTGTAAAACCGGACAGAAAAGAGCCTCCTTTGTCTTCCAGACAAGCATGGGAACCGGACGATAAGACAACTTGTAGCGAAGAATACATTGTGCCACCTGAATAGAGTTTCCCTGGTGAGTTTCTTTCAGACGGTCAAGATCTTTCTTCATCAATGTCCGGTTCAAGGACAATTCCCGCAAAATGGCCCGTTCCAGACTGAGGTTGGGCGTAAAGTGAAACAGGTCAAAGATATCATGAACCCCATCACTCAATAAAGTACCCCAACCCCGTTGGTTACAGAAATCATGCAAGGCCTGATATTTAGTCATAACTTCTTTGCTGACCATCATCAATAACGGTTTTATCTCTGTTACAAAACATTGTCCGTCGGTCAAACACACCAGTACATCCGGAACATAATAATGAGATCCATGATGCTCATAGGGTACCTTAAAAGGCTGTTCGCAATATGCTCGAACCACATCAGATTGTTCCAGTCTTTTAAAGAAATGTTTTTCCAGTTTGGATTCATAAAAGACATTCCTGTTCATTTTCCGGCTATAAAACTCACCGGAATGTGAATGTTCTTTTTTTATTTCCGGATTATACACGCGGATTGGAGTAAAGTTGCAATGATAAGATTCTGAAAACACCGAGACTTGCTCCGGCCAGATAATTTTGGGCAAAAGGGCTTCCAACCCCTTTCTTGTAACATTTCTCTGGGATGATGTCTTTTTTATCAGGTTAATCCATTTCCGTTCTGAACCTTCTAACCGCAGAAAGAGTTTCACAAAACGAAGGAAAAGATATATTTCCCATTCAGGAAGATGTATTTCCCTGAATTCCATCAGGAAACGGATATGATCAGTTTCTCCTGACCGGGAATAGTGACCTTGATTTGTCAGCAGATTATAAATGCGTATAACCGGAACATATTTTCTCCGCTGTAAGAGATAAAATTTCTTGAACACCTTGACTTCCAGCTGTCTTATACGCTCCTTGCACAGTCCTAGTTCTTCAGCCATTTCTGTATGATTCCGGGTATCAGTTTCATCCAGTCCGTAAAGTGAAATAAAAAGCATACGCTCCCGCTCTTTCAGTAAGAGTACATTGTCATTCTTTCGCTGGGCGTACAGACATAAGACCAGATTATTAAGAAAATAACATCCTATTGCATCCATAGTTTTCGGTTTAAGATCATATATTAGTTTTCGTGATTTTGCAAAGATAAATTTTCTTTTTATAGATTCTCTCTAAATCACAAAAAAATCCCGCCTGCCTAATTAAAGACAGACGGGATTTCATATTTTTCAGCTGAAATTCTGATTAAATCAGCTATTATTTCTTGTTCATACGTTCCTGACGTTCTTTCTGAAGACGTTCCTGTTCCTTCTGCAAAGCTTCCAGCTTGGCCATCAGACCGCTTGCCTTCTGCTGCGACGGAGCCTTTTTATTGGCTTCCAGCTGAGCCAGCAGCTTCTTTTCATCCGTCATGCGGCGCATGATCCACATGGTCAGAATACCGATAAGACCGGAAATGAAATAATAGTAGCTCAAACCTGATGCATATTCATTGAAAATGAAGAAGAACATCAGCGGCATGATATACATCATCCATTTCATGGCTGCCATCTGCGGATTGTTACCCATATCCTGCTGCTTCATCATGACAATCTGATTGATGACGGTTGTTGCACTGAAGAGCAGACAGAACAGACTCAGGTGGTTACCCAGCAATGGGATGCTGGTGCTCCAGCTGATCAGATCATCATAAGAAGAAAGGTCACTTGCCCACAGGAAACTCTGCTGACGGAGCTCGATAGCGTTCGGAACAAAGAAGAACAGTGCCATGAACACCGGTGTCTGAAGCAGCATCGGCAAGCAGCCGCCCATCGGGCTGACTCCATACTGGCTGTAAAGTGCCATGGTTTCCTGCTGTTTCTTCAGAGCATCTTCCTGTTTGGGATATTTGGCATTGATCTTGTCCACATACGGTTTCAAAGCACGCATCTTGGCTGACGAAATAAACGACTTCCAGGTGGTCGGGAGCACCAGAATCTTTACGATAATGGTCATCAGCAGAATTACCATACCCATGCTCAGACCCCAGCTGGAAAGCCAGTCAAACAGGTTGATTGTAAACCAGCGGTTAATGAGCCGGATAATCGGCCATCCCAGATAAACCAGGTCTTCCAGTTCCAGGTCCTTATCCTTGAAGCTCAAGTCATTGCTTGCAAGCAGAGTCTTGAAGTGGTTCGGTCCGAAATAGAACTGGAAATTACTCGGTTTCGCACCTGTCGGATCGAAAGCAGTCTGCATATCGGCCTGATAGTTCTTCATGTAGCCGCTGCCTTTCTGTTCCATTTTCGATTCCAGTGTAGCCTTTTCAAAATTCTGCTCAGCGATGAACACGCATGAGAAGTACTGGTTCTTGAAAGCTACCCAGTCAAGTACTTCCGGAATAGTTTCTTTTTCGTCTTTTGTTTCACTCAGGTAATCAAAACTGTCGTCCACCGGCTTATAGGTCAGCGAAGTGTAACGCTGTTCGAAAGTATATCCTTTCTCCATCTGGCGTGCACGCTGCTTCCAGTCAACACTGACGGTCTTTGTGGAAGGGGAGAAGAAGTTCTGCATGCCTGAAGCCTGAATGCTGAAGTCTACCATATAAGAGTTGGGTAACAGCTTGTAGACAAAGTCCAGATGACCACCGTTGGATGCGTTCAGACGCATGGTTACCGATGTATCTGTCTTGCTGACAGTTTCAAAATACAGGTTTTCACTCAGCAGATTCTCATTCTTTCCTTCAAAGCCGAAGTTCAGCGAAGCATCCTCTCCGTCAAACAGGACGAGTGGTTGTTTCTGCTGATCCATGTACTCCTTCAGCATAGCCTTCTTCACGCGTCCTCCCTTGTTCGAGAAAGTCAGCTGAAGCAGATCATTTTCCAGGGTAGTCAGTTGCTCTGTTCCCTGGGTAGCCTGATAGAACATGGAAGTAGAATCCAGCCGGATTGTCTTTTCTGCAGCTTCCTGCGCTTTAAGAGCTTCCTGCTCCTTCTGGATCGCAAGTTGCTGGATAGAGTCTTGATAGTGCTGTGCACGTGCTTTTTCTTCCTGACTGGGACGGTTGTAGATGCCGAAGCCGACAATGACCGCTCCGATCAGGACGAAACCTACTAACGTGTTTTTATCCATTTCTTCAAAATTAGTTTTTGTTATTTGTCAATAGCAGCTTTGATAAATGACAGGAACAGCGGATGCGGTTTCAGTACAGTACTGCTGTATTCCGGATGGAACTGAGTACCGATAAACCATTTCAGGGTAGGAATTTCAATGATTTCCACCAGATCTGAATCCGGATTGATACCTACGCATTTCATGCCTGCAGCTTCAAATTCAGCCTTGTAGTCGTTGTTGAATTCATAGCGGTGGCGGTGACGTTCCTGAATATGTTCAGACTGATATGCCTGATATACTTTGGAGTTCGGATCAAGTACGCATTCATAAGCACCCAGACGCATCGTACCACCCATGTTGGTAATGGATTTCTGTTCTTCCATGATATCGATGACATTGTGCGGAGTCTTTTCATCCATCTCACGGCTGTTGGCATCTGTATAGCCCAGTACATCACGTGCAAACTCGATTGCCATGCACTGCATACCCAGACAGATACCGAAAGTCGGTACATTGTGTGTACGGCAATATTTGATAGCTGTAAACTTGCCTTCGATACCGCGCTGGCCGAATCCCGGACAGATAATGATTCCATCCATATCCTTCAGGCTTTCTTCGATATTCTCTTCTGTCAGTTTCTCACTGTTGATGAAGTGGATATCTGCCTTGCGGTCGTTATAGGTTGCAGCCTGTGAAAGAGCTTCCAGAATAGATTTGTAGGCATCCTGCAAATCATACTTGCCCACCAGACCGATTTTTACCTTTTCAGTAGCCTTGTGACGGCGTTCCAGGAAAGCTTTCCACGGACCGAGGGCAGGGGTTTCTCCAACAGGAAGACCCATCTTCTCCAGAATCGTTACATCAAGTTTCTGTTCCTGCATACGCAAAGGTACCTCATAAATAGTCGGCATGTCCATAGACTGTACAACGGCATTGTCGTCTACATTACAGAACAGAGCTACTTTCTTCTTCAGGTTAGTGCTCAGTTCATGTTCCGTACGCAATACCAGAATATCCGGCTGAATACCTACTGACTGAAGTTCTTTTACAGAGTGCTGGGTCGGTTTGGTTTTCAGCTCACCGGCTGCTGCCAGATAAGGTACATAAGTAAGGTGTACACACAAAGCATTTTTTCCCAGTTCCCATTTCAGCTGACGGATACTTTCCAGGTATGGAAGAGATTCGATATCACCTACCGTACCGCCGATTTCCGTAATGACAAAGTCGAATTTGTACTTGTTACCCAACAATTTTACATTTCGCTTGATCTCGTCTGTGATATGAGGGATTACCTGGATGGTTTTTCCCAGATAGTCACCGCGACGTTCCTTGTCGATCACGCTCTTGTAAATACGGCCGGTTGTGATATTGTTGGCCTTTGTAGTCTGAATGCCCAGGAAACGTTCGTAGTGTCCCAGGTCAAGATCGGCTTCATGACCGTCTACTGTCACATAGCATTCTCCGTGCTCGTAAGGATTCAGAGTTCCGGGGTCAATGTTGATGTAAGGATCAAATTTTTGGATTGTTACGCTGTAGCCTCTTGCCTGCAGCAACTTACCTATAGATGATGAAATGATGCCTTTACCCAAAGAAGAGGCAACACCACCTGTTACGAAAATGTACTTTGTTTCTGCCACAATATGAATGTTTAATGATTGATATTCGTTATAACAACTTCTTTTCAAAGTTGCAAAATTATAAAAAAAAGCCGAAACTCACGATATAAACCGGCAAAACATTTCACACCATGTCCAAAGAGCACCTGCATGGCGGAATATTTGTTGATGAAACCGCACCATTTCATGGAATTTATTGTACTTTTGCAAGAAATTAAGAATATATAATAAACAATGAGAAAAATTGGATTAACCCTCTTGCTTTTTCTACTTTACGGAAGCACATGGGCACAAACAACTCAAACAACCGGACAGAAAGCTGTCCAGGCCAAACAGGCTACGGTAATAGACACAGACAGTCTGTTGCAGCAGCTGGAAAAAGATTCCGTTATCACCTCTACCTCTGTGTCTGAAGATTCTGTTGTCAATACGGAGGAAGGAATCCAGACACGTACGCAGTCTGACAAACTGGCTGCTTCAAAGGATTCTGTTGTATCAGGGACAGATACACTGAGTATCAAGGCACAGAAAATCAAACCGGCAGTGCGGGTTCTCCCCAATCCCTATATGTTGAGATTTACGGCATTCCTTAAAGATTTCCGCAAGGATTATGATGATGCACTGGAACGCTGGGAAGATCCATACCTGCTGATCACGGGAATCAAACCGGATCCGGACTTCTTCAAGCTGGCTTTCCCTGCCACTTATTATGAAGCGCCCGTACAGCAGGCATTCGGTATTGACGGCTGGGAACCGGCCTCCATCTATTGCCACAAGGAGCAGGAAGAAAAAAGAATGCAAAATTTGGCCAAGCTGCCTGATTTGCGGAAGTCTGAAAAGATTGACCGCCAGGTCAACCGCCAGTTACTGAACTTCTATGTCAACTACCCGACACTGGTTGTCCAGAACGAAGCCAATCTGAAACAGCTGAGCGGTGCTCCCGACAAACTGGAAGTGAAGGATCCGCCCACAGAAAACATTCTGAATGCTGCACAGAGCAATCTCTTCATGGGGCAGATGCCTTCGCAGGACTTGTATGTACTCAAACCGAATTTCTGGACACAAACCGGTAACGGTTATCTCCAGTTCTCACAGAACTATATTTCCAAGAACTGGTATAAAGGTGGTAACAGCGCCAAATCACTGGTGTCCGGTTTCACCTGGCAGGCAAACTATGATGACAAACAGCGCATCCAGTTTGAAAACAAATTCGAATGGAAACTGGGATTCATTACAAGTCCGGGTGACACTCTCCACAGCTATACCCCGAACAACGACCTGTTGCGTCTGAAGACGAAATTCGGTTATAAGGCAATCACTCACTGGTACTATACCTTATCCGTTGACTTCGAAACTCAGTTGTTCTCTACTTACGAAACAAACACGAACAACCTGGTCTCAGCATTCTTCTCACCGGCCAAGCTGAATGTCGGTCTCGGTATGGATTACAAGTACACCAAAGGCGGATGCAATCTTTCCGTGATGGTCAACCCGCTCAACTACTCGCTGTATGCCGTAGCCAGCGACCGGGTAGATCCGACACGTTTTAACATCAAGGAAGGACACAAGACGGAGAATGAATTCGGTTCACGTCTGGAAGCCAACATCAGCTGGAAGATCATTCCGATGTTGCTGTGGGAATCCCGCTTCACATATACGACAGACTATAAGAAGGTCGTAAGTGAATGGGAAAACACATTTACTTTCGCCTTCAACAAATATCTTTCTACCAAGCTCTTCGTACACGGCCGTTTCGATGACGGAGTTGCACGGGAACCGGACAGAAGCTACTTCCAGTTGCAGGAACTGCTGAGCTTTGGTTTGAATTATACCTGGTAATCGTATAACCAATAACCTTATAATATAAAATTAGAAATGTTTACTATGCCTTCGTTTGTTCAGATACTCGACCTGATCGGGACATTCGCTTTTGCCATTAGTGGTATCCGCCTGGCTTCGGCCAAGCGTTTTGACTGGTTCGGCGCATACGTGGTAGGATTGGCCACTGCCGTTGGAGGAGGTACGATCCGTGACCTCCTGCTGGATGTTACACCTCCCTGGATGACCGATCCGATGTATCTGAGCTGTACAGCCTTCGCCATGTTTTTCGTCATTGTGTTCAGCAAATATCTGATCCATCTGAACAACACGTTCTTTATCTTCGACAGTATCGGACTGGCACTGTTTACGGTAGTAGGAGCGAGCAAGAGTCTGGCACTCGGTTATCCCTTCTGGGTAGCCATCATTATGGGAAGCATCACCGGAGCTGCCGGAGGTGTATTGCGTGACGTATTCATCAACGAAATTCCGTTGATTTTCCGCAAAGAAATTTATGCCATGGCCTGCGTAATCGGAGGGCTCGCTTACTGGGCCTGTCTGCGTCTGGGCATGGAATCATACGTGTCAGAAATCATCGGAGGAAGCGTTGTTTTCATTGTCCGCATTCTGGCTGTGAAATATAAGATCACCCTGCCAATTCTGAAAGGAGATCCCGAAGAGGAAAACAACTGATCCTCCCGGTAAAAGAAACGGGCGGAAGCACCGGACCCCATAGTCCACGCTTCCGCCCGTTTTTTTATGTATTCCGTTTCCTTATTGCAAGGTTCCGGCTTCTGCCTGCTGAATCATCTGCTGGCTGGCATACATATATACTTCCACCCGACGATTTTCCTGCCGTCCGGCTTCCGTGCTGTTGTCCGCTACAGGATTGCTTTCACCCATGCCTTCCACACTCTTGATCTGGCTGGCTGAAACACCACAGCCCAGCAAATAGCTGGATACACTCTGTGCGCGTTCCTGCGACAGATTCAGGTTCTTCTGAACACTCTGTTCCTTGGTAGAATTTCTCCAGCCCTGATTGTCCGTATAACCATAAATAGCCACGTCCATATCCCGGTTCTGGTTCAGGACATTGTTGGCAAACTTACTGAGCGAAGCCTTGGCGGCAGAACTCAGAGTTGCACTGCTGGTAGTAAAGAGGATACCGGAATCAAAAGTAACCTTCACGGCCTGCAATCCGTTGTTATCCGTCACCTGTTCTACTTCTGCGCCCTCAATCTGCTGTGCCTGCTGGGCAGCCTTGTCCATTTTCTTACCGATCAGCACACCGGCACCCGTACCAACGGCTGCTCCGACAGCTGCACCGATGGCAGCACCTTTTCCCTTACCGGCCAGTCCTCCGACCAGAGCACCCAGCGCAGCACCTCCGCCACCGCCGATAAGTCCTCCTTTGGCCGTATTGCTCATACCGCATCCGCTGAGAATCAGACATCCGCTGAGCAGCAGAGCTACGATGTTTGTTGTCTTTTTCATTTGATTCTAAAGTTTAGTTTATATTCACCAGTTTAATTTAATATGCGAAGATAGGATACTTCTTCATGGTTTCGTTCACCCGTGCCCGTACGGAAGCGATTACTTCTTCATTATCCACATTGGAAAGTACGGTTTCGATCATTTCCGCAATTTCAACCATCAGATCTTCCTTGGCTCCACGGGTTGTAATGGCAGGAGTACCCAGACGGATACCGGAAGTCTGGAATGCAGAGCGGGTATCAAACGGAACCATGTTCTTGTTGACCGTGATATCAGCAGCAACCAGCGCCTTTTCTGCCACCTTACCGGTCAGATCAGGATATTTGCTGCGCAGATCCACCAGCATGGAGTGATTATCCGTACCGCCGGAAACAATGGTAAAGCCACGGTCCATCAAAGCCTGCGCCAGTACGGCAGCATTCTTCTTCACCTGCTTCTGGTATTCCTTGTATTCCGGTTGCAGACATTCGCCGAAAGCCACAGCCTTGGCAGCGATAACATGTTCCAGCGGACCTCCCTGAATACCGGGGAATACAGCTGAATCCAGCAGCTGCGACATCATTTTGATTTCGCCCTTCGGTGTTTTCTTACCCCATGGGTTAGGGAAGTCCTTGCCCATCATGATCACACCTCCGCGCGGACCACGCAAGGTCTTGTGAGTCGTAGAAGTTACGATATGTGCATACTTCACCGGATTATCCAGCAAACCAGCCGCAATCAGTCCGGCCGGATGAGCCATGTCCACCATAAAGATTGCACCTACCTTATCAGCAATCTCACGCATGCGCTTGTAGTCCCATTCACGTGAATAAGCCGATCCTCCGCCAATGATCATCTTCGGACGTTCACGCAAGGCAATTTCTTCCATCTGATCATAGTCCACACGGCCTGTTTCCTTGTTCAGGTTATATTCACAGGGGGTATAGATAATTCCCGATGTATTTACAGCCGATCCGTGTGACAGATGTCCGCCATGAGCCAGGTTCAGTCCCATAAATTTGTCTCCCGGATTCAGGACAGCCAGAAAGACAGCCGCATTAGCCTGTGCTCCAGAGTGAGGCTGTACGTTAGCCCATTCTGCGCCGAAGATTTGTTTCAGACGGTCGATTGCAATCTGTTCGCTCTGGTCCACCACCTCGCAACCGCCATAGTAGCGTTTGCCCGGATAACCTTCTGCATATTTGTTGGTCAGACAGGATCCCATGGCCTGCATCACCTGATCACTTACAAAGTTTTCTGAAGCAATCAGTTCAATGCCTTTCAACTGGCGCTGATGCTCCTTTTCGATGATATCAAAGATTAAATCGTCTCTTTTCATAAATCTGTATTTTTAGGTTAATATGCAAATTCTGTCGGTTTCTCAGAAAATCACTCCCACGGAAAAGCTCATGACGTTCCGCCGTTTCCGGACAACAATCATACTTTCATTATAGGGAGCCTCTGTTGCCTGCCGGTCAAAATCAATCGATCTGGTCAGGTTATGCAACCCGATCTCATAACGGAAATCGAAAAATACATTCGATACATTGACGCCCAGTCCGGCTACTGCACTGTAATTAAAGGGATATCCGGTTTCCCGGATGGCCTGCTGGTAAAAGCCCGAATATTCATTTTCGGTCTGCTGCTTCCACGACCACGCCACTTTGGGCCCGACAAAGAAAGCCATGCCATAAGGATGGACATCTATAAACTTATATCCATAAAGAATCGGGAGATCAATCGAAGTGACCTTGGTCTTGACCAGGGCATTTTCAGGCAGAAGCGCCGAGTTTGCCAGCGAATTGCTGACAGACACACTTCCCATAGATACATTATAGGAAATTTCCGGCTGGATGAAATGATGCTTTTTCAGGTTCAGCCGGCAAAAGACAGTCGCAAAATACCCCACTTTGTAGTTGTTCTGGACTCCCTCAAGTTCCTTTCCGTCAATGGAAAGTTCGTCAATGAAAAACATGGAAGAATTAAAACCGGCCTTGACACCAATATTCACCAAAGGTCTTCGCAGGGTGACCATCGGAGTGTAGTTCGACTGAGCCTGAAGCGATCCGGCTGCAGCAGAAACCAGCAAGAGTACAAGGGCGGTTTTCTTCATGCAAAAATGTTTATTTTTTCTTTTCTACGGACCATCCGAACTTACCGATCTTGGGGCCCATTCCGTAATATCCGCCGTGTACATACACCAGCAGATTCGACTGAGCCAGTTCGAATTTTCCGGTTTCCGTATTCAGGTATTTGTCGTCAGCCTTCACGTTCACCACGTCTGCGATAAACATGTCGTGCGATCCCAGTGACAGGATCTCCTTCACCCGGCATTCAATACACAGGGGAGATTCTTCAATGATGGGAGCGTTGACCACACTTGCCTTTCCGGGAGTGAGGTGCATTTCTTCAAACTTGTTGTAGTCGCGTCCGGAGCGTACTCCACACCAGTCAGTGGCATACGCCATATCCTGCGTGGTCAGGTTGATGACAAATTCCATATTCTTTTTCAGAATAGGATAGGAGTGACGTTCAGGCCGTACCGAAATGTAACACATCGGCGGGTTGGAACAAATGGTTCCAACCCACGCAATGGTAAGGATGTTATATTCTTCGACTGAACTTCCGCAGCTGACCAATACAGCCGGAAGCGGATAAATCATGGTTCCGGGTTTCCAGTCCTGCTTCATATCGTCAAATCAGTTTGATATTGTCCTTCTGCTGTTCTTTCTCGCAATAGTGGCATTTCAGCAATCCTTTTTCTTTGTCAGTCACGTGGAACCAGGTCTGCATCGGTTCGTTGTTGGTGATGCATTTCGGATTGTTGCACTTCACGATACCTTTCAGTTCATCGGGCATGACAACCTGCTTCTTTTCCACCACCTCGTAATTGCGGATGATGTTCAGCTTCACGTTCGGAGCAACGACTGACAGGCGGCTTACTTCCTCATCACTGAAGAAACGGTCGGCAATCTTGATGATTCCCTTTTTGCCCAGCTTCTTGCTTTCAAAGTTATTGCCGATGGTAATGTTCGTATCCATATGCGGCAGGTCAAGCAAAGAAACCACCGTAAACAGTTTGTCAGAAGGTATATGATCGATGACGGTTCCGTTTTCCAGAGCGGCAACCTGTAATTCTTTCTTATCACTCATAGTTTTTGGAATGTTTTAATAATTATTTTACTGTGTCTGCCTTTACTTCATCCAGGGTAATGCCCAGTACGTCACACAGGATTGCCTGACGTGCATACAGTCCGTTTTGTGCCTGCTGGAAATAATATGCCTTTTCGTTGTTGTCCACATCATAGGCAATTTCATTTACGCGGGGCAGCGGATGCAGGATACGCAGGTTCGGACGTGTATGTTCCAACATCTTGTTGCGCAGGATGTAAACGTCCTTCACGCGTTCATACTCCATCAGATCCGTAAAACGTTCGCGCTGTACGCGGGTCATATACAGAATGTCGGCATCTGCAATCGTTTCTTCCGTAAAGTCGGTATGTTCCACATACTTGATCTGATGCTGTTTGCAGTACAGTTTGTATTCCTCCGGCATTTTCAGTTCATCGGGAGCGATGAAGTGGAAAGTCGGATTAAAATGACGCATGGCCATCAGCAACGAATGTACGGTACGTCCATACTTCAGGTCGCCCACCAGATAGATATTCAGGTTTTCCAGTGTACCCTGCGTCTTATAGATGGAATATAGGTCGAGCATGGTCTGTGAAGGATGCTGGTTGGCTCCGTCTCCGGCATTGACAATGGGCACCGGTGCCACTTCACTGGCATAGCGTGCTGCTCCCTCCAGATAATGACGCATCACAATGATATCGGCATAATTGCTGACCATCATGATGGTATCTTTCAGGGTTTCTCCCTTCGAAGAGCTGGTCACTTTGGGATCGGTAAAACCGATAACTCTTGCTCCCAGGCGGTTGGCCGCTGTTTCAAAACTCAGTCGTGTGCGGGTGGAAGGCTCGAAGAAAAGGGTTGCAACTACTTTCTCAGCCAAAAGACGGCGATTAGGTTTCTTTTCAAACTCTCTTGCCATTTCCAGAAGATAGAGGATTTTCTCCTTAGAATGCTCGGCAATAGTAACTAAACTTCTATTTTCCATACTTAATTATGGTTTGATGATTACTTTTTATAATACCGAAGCCCAAAGGTAAACAAAAAAAAGGAAAAATCCTCCCTTTTCAGATTTTTTTCACTGATTTTTCTTTGGCCGCGTAAAAAAGTTGTTGCTATAAATTTTAGCTAAGAATATGCCCCACAGCACCTTCCAGCGCAGTTTTTAGGGTCCATGGGTCCACATGGACCTATATGGACCCTTTACCGTGAGAGACTCCGTTTCCGGGCGCCTTTTTTCAGGGTGGGGAAAAGACTTCCGGACCGGCAGAAAAGCGCCGTTCTTTTATAAAAACGCCGAGACATTTTCCTTCACACGCCGAAATCTTTTCCTTCATTTGTCGAAGCGTTTTTATGAGCTGTATTCAGGCCTTCTTTTTTTAATAAGGAGGATATGCTGCCGTCCGAGGTGTGCAGCTCCTCCCCATAATGCGGCATTTCTGTCGAAATTTCAATTATAATTTACATCATATAAGTAATTATGCAATCCGGTTTCCTTTTGATTCCTCCGGATGACCATCTTCCTGTTTCTTGTTGGGCTTATCTCGACTCTTTTAGTGACATTCATTCAAACAGCTTCTTCAAAGCAGGCAAAAGAATGCGAATTCCACCTTTAAATAAGAAAAATACTTCAAGAGAACGGAAAAATCCGATGAGCAGGACCCTGTTTTTATAATCAGCTATCTATCAATGGATATCACGTAAAAGAGGGCATTATTCCATTCAAAAAAAGAGTTTTTCTCACGATAGAGGGTCCATATAGGTTCATGTGGACCCATGGACCCTAAAAATGGACCCAAAGTGGACCCAATCCAACGGACTCCCGAAGGAACTTTTCCCATGTATTTCTCTTGAGACAGAAGCCTTATGAAACGGATCTTCCTTAAAAGCGCGATAAAAAATCACAGTTTAAAATTACCTTTCATGCCCTGCATAAAGATGATTGGTTTTCTCGGATTTATTTACAAAATGGAAGAGTGTACAGAGTTCTTATTTTCTGTATGCAGATCAAACAAGTAAATATCTAATTATAAGATAGTCAATTAATCACAGTCTATTAATGCGGTATTCTTTACGGGTACTTTTTGTTACTCAACTATCGTTGATAATTGTTGCTAATTCTAAAAAAGAATCCTTAACCTTTACTTAACCCTTGGTTTGAGACTTATCCACAAAAGGTTCAGGCAATGTTATTATGGGTTGCTATTGAAGAAGTTGAAGGTGTACGCAAATTTTATTAAGAAAAGAATTTTCCTCCCCTTTTTACCTTTTTATTGCATTGCATTTTTTATCTTTGTAAAATAACAAAGGATTAAGTAATAGATAAACCCATAAATAGACTTGGCTTTTAGAAAAACTTAGCAAAAGCTTTTGTATTGTGAATTCTTATGTTAGCAACAGAAAACAGCCAAGTGTGGAGGCCTTATTTGAAATTGCAAACATATTAATTTGATAAACGATAAATAAAAATATGGCAAAAATAAAAAATACAGCCGATATAGGCTTTGAAAAAGAAATATGGAAAGCTGCAGACCTTTTAAGAGGTAATCTTGATGCTTCTGAGTATAAATCCGTAGTTCTGGGGCTTATTTTCCTGAAATACATTTCTGACCGCTTTGAAGCAAAATACAATGAGCTTGTAGAAGAAGGCGACGGCTTTGAAGAAGACAAAGATGAATACACTTCTGAAAATATTTTTTTTGTACCACAGGAAGCACGCTGGACTGTAGTGTCAAAAGCCGCACATACCCCCGAAGTAGGTACAGCCATAGACAATGCCATGCGCCTGATTGAAAAAGAGAATCCACGCCTGAAAGGCATTCTGCCCAAAAACTTTGCCCGCCCCGAGCTGGATAAAAGACGACTGGGTGATGTGGTAGACCTTTTCACCAACATTCAGATGAAGGAACACGGCGATTCAAAAGATATTTTGGGCCGTACCTACGAATATTGTCTTTCAAAGTTTGCCGAGGCTGAAGGCAAACTGGCTGGAGAGTTCTACACCCCTGCCTGTATTGTCCGCACGCTGGTAGAAGTTTTGCAGCCCTACAGCGGCCGCGTATACGACCCCTGCTGTGGTTCCGGCGGTATGTTCGTACAGTCTGCCAAGTTTATCAATGAACACCAGGGAAACATAAACAATATCTCTGTTTTCGGACAAGACAGCAACCCTACCACATGGAAAATGGCACAAATGAACTTAGCCATTCGCGGTATAGAAGCCGATTTAGGTAAGTTTGCAGCCGACACCTTCTTCGATGATCAGCACCCCATACTTAAAGCCGATTACATCTTGGCCAATCCGCCTTTCAATTTGAGCGACTGGGGAGCCGATAAGTTGCAGGATGATGTGCGCTGGAAATACGGTATTCCTCCTTCGGGCAATGCCAACTTTGCATGGATTCAGCACATGATTCATCATCTCTCCCCACACGGACGCATCGGCATGGTGCTGGCCAATGGTGCCCTTTCTTCGCAAAGTGGCGGTGAAGGTACAATTCGTGAGAATATCATTAAGGCAGACTTGGTAGAATGTATTGTGGCGATGCCGTCGCAGCTCTTCTACACCACCGGTATTCCTGTGTCGCTCTGGTTTCTGAACCGCAGCAAGAAACAGACTGGAAAAATTCTATTCATCGACGCCCGCCAGATGGGAACAATGGTGACCCGCAAGCTGCGTGAACTGACGGAAGAAGACATTCAGCGTATCGCTAAAACGTACAATGACTTCCAGCTGGGAACATTGGAAAACGAGAAAGGATATTGCGCCATTGCCACCCTTGATGAAGTAGCCAAGCAGGACTATATACTTACTCCGGGACGTTATGTGGGCATAGCCGAAGCAGAAGACGACGGCGAACCGTTCCAGGAAAAAATGAAACGTCTAACTTCGGAATTGGCTGAGATGCTTGAAAAATCGCACCAATTGGAGGAAGAGATTAGAAAGCAATTAGGGAGTATTGGGTTTAAGATTTAATGGTTTGGGTGGATTATGGAAGAATGGAAAGAATATAGATTAGAAGAGCTAACTATAGGTAAAGGAGAATATGGAATAGGTGCATCAGCTGTACCATTTGACTCGTCTAAATATACGTATCTCCGTATTACAGATATTAATGATGATGGAACTTTAAACAAGCAGAATCTTATGTCTGTAGATGATATTAATGCATGTAATTATATACTTCAAAAGAATGATATTGTTTTTGCGAGAACAGGAAACAGCACTGGACGTTCATATTTTTATGATGGTTCTGACGGTGTGTTGATTTATGCAGGCTTCCTCATAAAATTTTCAATTGATGATAATAAGGTAAACCCAAGAATCCTAAAATATTATACACATTCTAAACCTTATTTTGATTGGGTACATTCTTTTGATACAGGAGGAACCAGAGGTAATATTAATGCTAAAACTTATGGCACAATGCCTATTATATTGCCGTCACGAAAAATTCAAGATAAAATAGTTTCAATTCTTAAATCCTTTGACGACAAAATCGAACTAAATCGCCGCATAAATGAAAATTTAGAGCAGCAGGCACAAACATTATTCAAGTCTTGGTTTGTAGATTTTAATCCATTCAAGGATGGAAAATTTATAGATTCAGAGCTTGGGATGATTCCGGAAGGGTGGAAAGTTGGTACATTATCTGATATAGCAAATGTTACAATGGGACAATCTCCTAAAGGGATAAGTTATAATGAAAATGGTGAAGGTATTGTCTTTTATCAAGGTCGTGCGGATTTTGGAAACAGATATCCTTCTATCAGGCTATTTACGACTGAGCCAACTCGTTACGCAGACCCTTTTAGTGTATTATTAAGCGTTAGAGCTCCTGTTGGCGATATCAATATTGCAGTTGAAAAATGTTGTATAGGTAGAGGTTTAGCTTCTATATATAGTAAAACAGGACATCAGTCTTTTGTCTTATATACAATGTTCTCATTAAAAAAAGAATTAGATAAATTTAATTCAGAAGGTACTGTATTTGGTTCCATAAATCGATCTTCTATTGAAAATTTAAAGATTGTTATACCACCAATAAATGTTATGGATAAATTTGAACATTTGGTATCTAAAATAGATGATATGTTATTAAATTTATTTCAAGAGACTACCCGTTTAGCACAACTTCGCGATATTCTTCTTCCACGATTTATGTCCGGTGAACTCATAATTACTGATATAGTAGATAAAAACTTGAGTGAGTAATAAATATTATTAAATAATTGATATAAAATTCGTCTGATAATGAATAGTATTTTAACACCTTGTATAATACAAACAATTATAATCTGTTGTACGATTATCATCGTTGCAGCTATCGCTGTTTCTGCATATAGAGTACATCAAAAGCAACCAAGAAGTTGGGGATCATACATATATTATGCAAGTATTTTGACTTTGCTTGGTATTATCGTATTTTCAAACTCTTTTTATGGGAATAGGAATGTTTTGGATTTTGTATCGTTATCTTCTGCTTTGATATCCATTATATTAGCTGTAGTTACAATTTTATATTCTTTTTATAGTAATAGCCAGTCTGCAGGTCAAATAGAAATCTTAAATAATGCAGCAAAAAGCGTAGAAGAGGCCACATTGTCGTATTCGGAATCAGCAGAGAGTTTACAAGAAAATATAAGTAAGATTATTGCTGCTGTAAATCGAGTTGAAGAGAAAACTGATAGAATTATAGACATGACATTAGGTTCTGTTTCTGGGTCTAATAATCATCTTATAAATTTTGACTTGGAAGCTTATATCAAAGGATATGTTGACTTAGCATCTCCTGTGGGGGTCGTAGCGATGTATGCATGTATAAAATCTAAAGATGCGAATAAGAATTGGAATTTGGATTTATTTACAAGTGAAAACAATCAATTTTATTGTAGCGGTTTTCTTATATCTACTACAAGTGCTGGATTTATAACACTAACTATTGACTTCAGTAATGGCAACGTGTCAGTCTCTAATTACGTAGAAATAATAAAAAAATATATTTTCTCAAAGATAAATACATCTGTTTTTGCTGATGATTTACAAAATGTAAAGAATAATATTGACCGTTACTTTGAAAACGCTCAATAATAAACGAGCATAAAATCGAATTAAAAGCTATTTTGTATAGTCGAATATGAAAACCAATGATGATAACATATTGAATAGTGATAGTATTTCCATTTCTTCTCTGTCAGAATACACAGACGCTATCACTTCAATCAGAAATAATATTATTGAAGATGGAAAATCTGAAACGTTGTTCTTTCGTGGGCAAAGTAATAAATTATGGGATATAAGGCCAAGCATTTTTAGAGATGCCTTAATCTCCGTAGAACATAAGATTATACAAACTGCAACTGCTCGAGTTCCGCAAGAGTTTCGGGAATGTTCATCTGCTTTCGAAGAACTAACCAAATTACAGCATTATGGTCTGCCTACACGATTGTTGGATATAACAATGAATCCTTTAGTCGCTTTATATTTCGCATGTTTACCCACCGCAAAAGTTAAAGATAAAGAAGAAAATGATGTTTATCCTGATGGTATTGTCTATATCTGTACAGGATATGAGGAACATGAAAAATCGTATAAAGCTAAAATATTATCTGAGATTACTAAAATAGGTTTTGATGGAGATTTTACTCTAAAGGATTTAAAAACAAGTCTTGGAATAAATAGAGATATTGATCCTGAGTCTTTTATAAAATTAATACAAGATACAATTTTTGTAATGCCAAGTTACAGCAACTCTAGATTGATACGACAAAGCGGAGCTTTCCTTATTTCTGGAGCAATTAATGTCACAGTAGATGAACATGATTTATGGAACAGTAAGGTTGCTAAAAGTGTGAAAAATTTAAATCAAGAGATTGATAAAAAACATATAATCATACCTCAGGACTCAAAAGAAAAACTTTTGGATGAATTGGACTTTTTTAATATTAACGAAAGTACACTGTTCCCCGAGTTGGAGCATCAAATGTCTCATATTAAAAAAGTTGGGGCAAAATGGGTGAAGACAGAAAATCCTTCATTTATAAAATATGAATCAGATACGACTGTTTCACATTCTATCACAGAGAATGCAACTAAAAAGATAACAGAAGAAGACGTAGTCAAAATCTTTAATAAATTGGGAATTCCTAAGTTATATAGACCCGCTTTACTTAAAGTCATCTTCGAAATTCAACAATATCCAGATTGGAATCAGAAAATAAATACTTATAATGAATTGATAAAGAGTTTAAAACATATTCTAAAAGACTTCGATAAAAATAGATCACGAACTCTTGCAATACAAATGGCTGACAGATTAATTTCAATAAGTCAATAGCCATGTCATTCACAGAAAAAATTATTATTTTTGTGATAGTCACTTTCCAATAACATCAAATTATGGACAAAATAGAAATAAAAGGATATAAATCTTTCCGGAATCTGACACTTGATTTGCTCCCCATCAATATATTGATAGGCTCTAACGGGTCAGGGAAGAGCAACTTTTTGTCTTTCTTTGAATTCCTCAACCGCCTGTACGAACAGAAGCTTACGGAATATGTGGCTTTGAACGGAGGTATTGACAAATACTTCTTCCAAGGCAGCAAGATTACGGATGCTATTTGTGCCACAATTTATTTTAAGGACAAATTCTATTCGTTTGAATTGAAAGAGGGAGACAACAGGTTTGTGTTTTCAAAAGAGAAGCTGGGAAATAATAGCTTGTACACCGCCATTGGCGCCTTTGGCAACGAGGCCAGCATCAAGTCCTACAGCGGATTGACGATTGGCGAACACATCCGTAGGTATCTGTCTGAAATAAAGAAATATCATTTCCACGACACAGGAAAAAGCTCTCCCTTCACCAAAGAAAGCCATATTGTGAACGATACCTATTTTCTGTATGAAAAAGGGGGAAATCTGGCAGCCTTTCTGTATGGAATCAGAGAGAAAGAGCCCATTGTCTACAAACGGATTATACGTGCTATTCAGAGCATTGCACCATATTTCAGTGATTTCTATTTCAATGTAAGTGCGGCCAATACGGTTCGCCTGCAGTGGACAGACAAATTCAGCTCGACCATTTACGGACCGACAGATCTTTCCGACGGAACCATACGTTTCATTGCCTTGGCGACATTGTTCCTACAGCCTGTGCCGCCTAAAGTCATTATCATTGACGAGCCTGAATTGGGATTACATCCACTTGCCATCCAGACATTGGCCGGCATGATTAAATCGGTAGCTGCCAAAGGAACGCAAGTAATCATCGCTACCCAAAGTGCCGACCTGATTACGAACTTTGATGCCGAAGATGTAATTACCGTCAATCAGATAGATGGCGTTTCGGTAATGAAAAGACATTCTTCGGAAGAACTGAACGTCTGGTTAGACGACTATACATTAGGCGATTTGTGGAAACAGAATATCTTGAAAGGAGGGCAGCCAAAATGAAAAGATTGATTATCATTTGTGAAGGACCAACCGAACAGGCTTTCTGCAATGACGTACTACACAGCTATCTGCTGACAAAGAATATTGCACTTGAAGCGCCAACCATCAAACATTCAAACGGCGGAATTGTGGCATGGAATACACTCAAAAAACAAATTGTCAGACACCTGAGTGAAGGAAACAGTATTGTTTCATTATTTGTGGATTATTACCGTATCAGAGATTCTTATCGTTTTCCCGGATGGATGGAAAGTAAGAGCATAAGTAATATTTACGACAGGATGCATTTCCTTTTCGAACAGATGTCTTTGGATATAGACGAAAATCTGCGTTCAAGATTTATACCGTACATCCAATTACATGAGTTTGAGGGATTGTTATTCAGCAATATCGCTGTATTCCAAAATAATTTCACAAAACAGGAACTTGATTTCCAGCAATTGGAAGATGCTATAAGTAGTGTAAAAACTCCAGAAGAAATAAACAACGGACCGGCTACCGCACCGTCTGAAAGATTGAAGAAGGCTATAAAAGGCTATGACAAGGTTGTATATGGTGCGTGTCTTGCTTCAGATATAGGCTTGAACACTATTCGGGAAAAATGTATCCTGTTCAATGAATGGGTTATGAAATTAGAAACTTGCTAACAACCAATTAATATAAAGCCATGTCATTCACAGAAGACAATTACGAAAAAGCCGTGACAGCCCTCTTCGAACAGATGGGTTATACACATCTTTATGGTCCTGACATAGAGCGTGATTACTATGTACCGTTCTATGAAGAACAGCTTATGGAAAGCCTGAGTAATGTGAACAGAGGAAAGCCACAAACAGCAATAAATGAAGCTGTAGCCAAACTGAAAGATATTGACACTGGAAGTCTGACACAGAAAAACGAGCTGTTTATGGACTATCTGCAACATGGCATAGAAGTTTCCTATTTTGATGGTAAAGAACAACGGAATGATATTGTCTATCTGATAGACTTCGCACACACTGAGCGCAACGACTTTCAGGTGGTGAACCAATGGACTTTTGTAGAGTACTCCGAAAAGCGGGCAGACATCATCATCTTCATAAATGGACTTCCCCTTGTGGTTATGGAGCTGAAGTCTCCTTCACGCGAAGAAACGGATGCATCGGAAGCCTATTTACAGCTACGCAATTACATGAAAGAAATTCCATCACTCTTCATCTATAATGTGTTCTGTGTAATGAGTGACATGGCATGCTCAAAGGCCGGAACTCTGACAAGCAAGGAAGACCGCTACATGGAGTGGAAGACCAAAGATGGTAACTATGAAAGTACGGACTTTGCAGATTATGATACTTTTTTCGAAGGCATCTTCCAGAAAGAGCGCCTTTTAGATATTATCAAGAACTTTGTCTGCTTCTCGAAAGACGAAGCAGGAGCCGCAAAAATTCTTGCTGGATATCATCAGTATTTTGCAGTAAAGAAAGCCATTGAGCGTACGAAAATCGCCGTACAGAATGACGGTAAGATTGGAGTGTTCTGGCATACGCAAGGCAGCGGAAAATCGCTTTCCATGGTATTCTATGCTCACCTGCTGCAAAGTGAACTTTCCCAGCCTACCATCGTGGTAATTACAGACCGTAACGATTTGGACGACCAGCTCTATACTCAGTTTGCCAAGTGTAAGGATTTCTTACGTCAGGAACCCGTACAGGCCAAAAGCCGCGAAGACCTGAAGGCTCTGCTAGCCGGGCGTGAAGCAAACGGAATTGTATTCACTACCATGCAGAAATTTGAAGAATCGGCCGAGCCTTTGTCGCTCAGGAAAAACATTGTGGTGATGACCGACGAAGCCCATCGCGGACAATACGGATTTGAAGAGAAAATCCGCATGACCAAGAATGAGAAAGGGGAAGACATTGCCAAGCGTGTCATAGGTACTGCAAGGATTATTCATGACTGCCTGCCGAATGCATCGTACATTGGTTTTACAGGTACGCCCATATCTACAAAAGACAGGGATACGGTTGAGGTTTTCGGTAACTATATCGATGTGTACGACATGACTCAGGCGGTGGCTGATGGTGCCACTTGTCCGGTATATTATGAATCGCGCGTAATCAATCTGAACCTGGACGAAGCCACATTGAGAGCCATTGACGCGGAATATGATTTGCTTGCCGAGGATGGTGCTACGGAAGAACAGATTGAGAAGAGCAAAAAGGAGATGTCGCACCTGGAAGAGATTTTGGGTGCTCCGGAAACAATCGATTCGCTGTGCAGGGACATTCTGAGGCATTACGAAGAAAACAGACAATATGAACTGACGGGTAAAGCCATGATTGTGGCCTATTCACGCCCTATCGCAATGAGCATTTACCACAAACTGCTTGAACTGCGTCCTAGCTGGACGGAAAAGGTGAAGGTGGTAATGACCGGCAGCAACAAGGACCCTGAAGAGTGGCATGATATTATCGGCAACAAACAGTATAAAAAGGAACTCGCCAAGCGTTTCAAAGACAATGAGGACCCGATGAAAATTGCCATTGTAGTGGATATGTGGCTAACCGGTTTTGACGTGCCATCATTGGCTACAATGTACGTGTTCAAACCCATGAGCGGACATAATCTAATGCAGGCCATTGCCCGTGTAAACAGGGTGTTCAACGGGAAAGCGGGCGGACTGGTGGTAGACTACATCGGCATAGCTAAAGCTTTGAAAGAGGCTATGCACGATTATACCCGTCGAGACCGCAAGAACTTTGGAAATCCGGATATTAAAGAAACGGCCTTACTTAAATTCAGAGAAAAATTAGAAGTTTGCCGCGATTTGTTCCACGGCTACGATTACAGCAATTTCCGAACGGCATCTGACCTGGAATGTGCTCAAATCATAAAAGGCGGGGTGAACTTCATCATGTCACCAGCCAAGCAGGAACAGCACCAGATGTTCCAGAAAGAAGCGCTGCTTCTGCATAACTCTCTTACCCTGTGCCGAAGCCTGTTAGACGAATCACAGCGATATGAAGCGGCATTCTTTGAAGCAGTCCGAACCCTACTCTCACGAATGACGGGAAAAGGAAAGGTATCCAAGCGCGAAATTAATGCACGAATTGGAGAGTTGCTCAAACATAGCATCAAGAGTGAAGGAGTGATTAATCTTTTCTCTGATGTAAAGGCTGAATTTTCTCTGTTTGATGCGGCATTTCTTGACGAGATATCCAAAATGAAGGAAAAGAACATAGCCGTTGAACTGCTGAAAAGGTTATTGGCAGAACGAGTGACCTTGTATCAGAAGACCAACATCGTTCAGGCTGAAAAGTTCTCCGATCTGCTGAATCGTTCCCTATCGAACTACCTGAAAGGGCTGCTTACGAATGAAGAAGTAATACAGGAACTTTTGAAATTGGCAAAAGAAATTTCATCCTCCGAAGCTTCCGGAAATGACCTTGGGCTGACACGTGAAGAAAAGTCTTTCTACGATGCTCTGACTCAACCACAGGCCGTACATGATGTATATACCAATGAGGAACTGGTGGCCATGACCAAGGAACTGACTGAAATTCTCAGGAAGAATCGTACCATTGACTGGCAGAAAAAGGAATCAGCCCGTGCCGGCATGCGCAAAATGATCAAGCGTCTGCTGAAGAAGTATCATTATCCACCTGAAGAAGCAGCAAATGCGCTCGAAACCGTAATTCGTCAATGCGAGCAATGGACAGACAATGAAATGCCTGCAAATGAGCCGAAAGTATATCAATTTAATGAGAGTGATTATCCTATGGCTGCGGAAGAAAAAGTAATATATAATAAAAAGTAAGATTTTAGCAAACACAATAAAAGACGACTAAATATGAAATGGATTACATCTACAACTATCAAACAATGGGCAGATACAAGGTCTGCACAAGGATTGTTACCAGAATTAATATTACGATTGATAAGAGCAACCTCAACCAACAGAAGTAATATTAGATTTCCCAATGGAGACGCAGTTCACTTAACAGGTTGGGATGGCATAGTAGAATCGACTGATGCAATCTTTAATATTTCTCCCGGAATTTCACTTTGGGAATGTGGGGTTAACGCAAATCCCCTTCAAAAAGCGAATGAAGATTATAATAAACGGACAAAGGATCCATTAAAATATGACAAAGCATCTGCCACATTTGTATTCGTAACACCACGAATATGGGATAAAGCCACTGAATGGGTACAAGACAAGAAGCAATCAAAAGAATGGAAAGATATAGTTGTAATTACTGCTGTAGAATTAGAAGATTGGCTTTCAATGTGCCCTGCGGTTGCATTATGGCTGGCGGAAATCATATCTGGAAGGAGTATTAAAAAGGCTTATGATATTGAATCGTATTGGAATAAATGGGCCTCAGGATATAATTTCAAATTAAAACCTAGTATCTTGTTAGGCGGTAGAGAGAAAGAACAACAAACTATATACAATCGTATTTCTACCCCATCTGTTACCCTGATTCAATCAATGGCACAAAGCGAGTCTTTAGCTTTTGCAGCAGCATGTATTCTTGAAAGTCCTGATAAATGCAATCTTTTACCCAAGTGTATCATCGTTGAAGATGAAAATACTTTAGAACAACTTATTGCTGAATACAGAGATATTATATTCATTGTAAAGGTAAAGCATAAAAGCTATACCTACGCGACTGAATATGGGCATCATGTAATATATGCGGCCAGTGCGGCAGAAGTATTCAATAACGCATCAGATACAGAATTACTAAAGTTACCGTTATTGGACAGAGACAAATTTATAGATTCTCTTGTAGAAAGTGGAATAAATAAAAAACGGGCAGAACAACTGTCGCAAGAAACGGTACGAAACATAACAATATTAAGAAGAAGTCTGAAATTAGATTTTACGTGTCCGGAGTGGGCTAAGCCTGAAAATATCAAAGATTTAATTCCTGCTATTCTTGTAGCCAGATGGAAAGACAATATCGAAGGTGACAAAGAAATCATTTCACTAATAGCCAATGAAAAATATGATTCTTATATAAAGAAATTACAAAGATGGGCACATCAAGATGATTCACCGATAATTAATATTGACGGGAAATGGAGAATATATTCACCTTATGAAGCATTTGGTTATGCTGCAAGATACATTACACCTAACGATTTTGAGAACTATAAAGAAGCTATAAATCGAATCACATCAGACAATGATCCTGATGCAATAGAGAAAATGAAAGCTACAAAACTACGTATATGGAAATCTAAACAAAGATATTCTAGCTGGATTAAAGAGGGAGTATTTCAAACCGCTATAATGATATCCTTATCAGAAAAGAAAGAATGTTTGAATCTCTCTACTTTACCATCACTATGGATTGACTCTATTATTGATAACCTATTGAGTAACTCCTCTATTGAATGGTGGTTCTCTAATAAGAACATATTAGGGGCAGTTGCAGAAGCTTCTCCTAAAAGTTATATTGAGTTTATTCAAAAAGACCTTCTTAAAGAAAATTCTATCATAAAACAATTGTTCACACCAAAAGGGCTTGTTGATTTTTGGGGTCCACATGAAAACTATATTGAGGTATTATTTTCTCTGCAAATGTTATCATGGAGTGAAGAATGGCTATTGCCAGTTAGCTGTATACTAGCAGAGTTATGTAAAATAAAGAATGAGACCAATATAGAAAACAAGCCTATAGAAGCATTATATGAAGCGTATGCATTGTGGTGTCCGCAAACTTATGCAAATACCCAACAAAGATTACTAATATTACAAACATTATCAAGAAAATACCCAAATCAATCTTTTAATTTATATTATAAACTTCTAAATACCAGAGAAAATTCAACCGTAGTTTGTACCCATCCTATGAGATGGCGTTGCTGTAATTATACAAAAGCTAATATCACATACGGAGAATTATATGATTCAATAAAATATGTATGCAAACTTATAGTTTCAGCTTGTAATAATTCAGAAGAACATATATGTAAAATCATTGAGTTAGCCCATCTAAAGTCATTAGATAAAGAATGCAGAGCACAATTATTCAATCATGTATGCAAAAATAAATCTGCATTTAAAGGAAATTATGAGATTACAAACTCTATTAGAGATATAGTATATAGACACAAAACTTATTCCGAACAAGAATGGGCTTTACCTAAAGAAGAAATTCATAATTGGGAGGTATTATTAATAGAATTAGAACCTGATAACTTATTGGAAAAATATCGATGGATATTTAAAGAGTATCATATAGAAATTCCTGAGATCGATAGGAAAGAATTAAAATGGGAAGATTTTCTGGAACAAACTTATAAATACAAAAATAAAGCTTTAATGGAAATTGAAAAGGCTTATGGATTTAATGGTATTTATAGTTTTGCCCAAACCGTTGGATGTCCCTATGAAGTAGGTGAATCATACGCTTACACAGCGAATGATGAAACATATAAAAAAGTATTGAATCTATTATTAACAGAGCAAGGAAGTCCCATTATAGACTTTTCAAAAGGTTTCTTTAGCTATTATACATTTCATAATGGAGTAAAAAATGTTATATCAATTATAGAATCTTTAGATATAACCAAGTATGAATCAATACTTACTATTCCATTAACTGTAGCATCCTGTAACTGCCGTGAAATATGGAACTTTATTAAAACATTTTCTATGAATTTTCAAGATGAATATTGGACAAAAATAGTAATTGGACTCATTCATAATGAAGATGCAATATTCCTAATTGAAAAACTAAATGAACACAAGCGATTTGATAATGCGATTGAAGTGATTTCTCGTTTTCTTAAAAAAAGATCCATCCCAACTAATCTAATAGAAGAAACAATGATAAGCTATTTATCATCTCCTAATAAAAATATCATAAATAGCACCCAATATGATTTAGCCCAAATTGTATTATTCTTAGACAAACAAGAAGATGCTAATTTGCAGACCTTACTTTATTTTGAATTAATACTTTATAGACTAATAGAACAATACGGTAATATAAATGAAACTCAATTTGTTAAAGAAATAATGTCTAATCCTTATAGTATGATGAATATAATTGATGAAATATATTTGTCATCTAACGAAAACATACGCGAAAAAGAATTGGAGCAAATAGAAAAACGCCAAAAATCCTGGGCATTATATTATCATATTTTATCAGAACTTCGTCAAGTTCCATTTGTAGATAAAAATAATCATATAGATGTTGATAAGTTAAACAATTACATTCATCAATTACAAAAGCTTGGCAAGGCAAAAAATAAAATTGAAGGTGTAAATACTGTAATAGGAGAACTGTTAGGTAATTATCCTGAAACAGAAGACTATCCTCCATTGCCTATATGCGACATTATAGAAAATCAAAATAATACAGATATTATTAGTGGATTTAAGACTAGAATTTATAATAAAAGAGGCGTGACTAGTCGACCAGCCCTAGAAGGAGGATCATTAGAACATAGAGAATCACAAAAATATAAGAAATACGCTGATAGAGTACGATATACACATCCTATTGTATGTCGTATTTTTGATGATTTAAGTAATGATTATCGCTATATGGCGGAGACTGAAGATAAAAGAGTGAAAATAGAGAAAATGGAGTTTTAATATTAAAAATTACAAAATGTGATTACTTTATGCTCTATAGATAAAGTAAAGTTGAAATGCATATTCCTAAAACATAAGTAATAAAATGAGTTTAGATATTTTAGAAATGAAAATGCTAGAGACAATTAAATATACCTCAAACATCATTACAGAGACTACAAATTGTATAAAATTTGCGATAGCTATTACAGACTATATATGAAAAGACTTTATTCCATACTGTAAATCAGTATATGTGATGTTGGTAAATTTCTTAGAATTCTCTTATATTGCATTAATTATGAAGGTTTTAATCATATTACTCCTTTCATAATAAAAACTGAATACAATACTTATTTCCCAGCAACAAAAGACAAAAGAAGTTAGAATTTAAAGAAAATATTGACGAATTACAATTTCTAGTTAGAAATATCGTAACAGCCAAGAGTTTAAAAAGCTTCTTGACGTTTTACAAAAATATTCCGTGTAAGACTTGTGTAAGCATCCGATAAAGTACACATTGTAAAGCCAACC
>ERZ772889.450-NODE-450-length-45062-cov-13.646366_pt1 | contig 45062 bp, 40 predicted proteins | sample MGYA00512127_ERZ772889 | MGnify/ENA primary metagenome ERZ772889 (study PRJEB29015, sample SAMEA2737689) | human gut metagenome | biome: human gut; feature: human-associated habitat; material: faeces | place: China | collected 2012 ...
ACGCGCGGCGGTGAATATACATTGTGAAATCGCGTCCGGAATAACGACCAACACACTAAATAGCAATCGATTTATAGGAGATATTATGAATCCAAAAGCTTTAAAATCACTTGAATACTACAAGATCATCGACCAACTGACAGAGAAGGCTTCTTCCCAGATGGGGAAAGACCTGTGCAGGCACCTCCTGCCCTCTGAAGATGTTTACGAAATCCGTCATATGCAGACCCAGACCAGAGACGCCCTCACACGCCTTTTCCAGAAAGGAAACATCTCCTTTGGAAGCGTAAAAGACGTGCGCGGCTCACTGAAACGTCTGGAAATCGGAAGTTCCCTTGGAATTTCCGAACTCCTTGCCATTGCCGGACTTCTGGAAAATACCAACCGTGTCAAAGCCTACTCCCGAAATGAGCGCGGAGATGCAAGAGAAGACTCTCTGGACGGCATGTTTGAGAGTTTGGAGCCATTGACTCCCCTCTCAGCCGAAATCCGCCGCTGCATCATTTCCCAGGACGAAATCAGTGACGACGCCAGTGCCGGTCTGATGCATGTACGCCGCAGCATGAAGGTTGCCAATGACCGCATCCACACCCAGCTGGCCTCTCTGGTAAACGGCAGCGCCCGCAATTACCTTCAGGACTCCGTTATCACCATGCGAAACGGCCGCTACTGTATCCCGGTAAAAGCCGAATACAAAGGTCAGGTTCCAGGTATGATCCACGACCAGTCTTCCACCGGCTCCACTTTATTCATTGAGCCTCTGGCGATTGTCAAACTAAACAACGACATCCGCGAGCTAGAGCTTCAAGAACAGAAAGAGATTGAGGCAGTTCTCGCTACCTTAAGTGAACAGACCGCCCAGAATGTGGACGCCATTCGCGCAGACCTTGACATTATGATCCAGCTGGATTTCATTTTTGCCAGAGCAGGACTTGCACTGGATATGAATGCCACAGAACCCATTTTCAATACAGAGAAACGCATTCACCTGAAACAGGCACGCCACCCGCTCATTCCCAGAAAAAAAGCCGTTCCCATTGACATCCGTCTTGGAGAAGACTTCGACCTCCTTGTTGTAACCGGACCAAATACTGGTGGTAAAACCGTTTCCCTTAAAACAGTTGGGCTTCTGACCCTGATGGGACAGGCGGGACTTCACATTCCAGCCCTGGACCGCTCCGAGCTTTCTGTTTTCCGTGAGGTTTACGCAGATATCGGGGACGAGCAGAGCATCGAGCAGTCTCTCAGTACCTTTTCCTCACATATGACCAACGTAGTGTCTTTCCTGAAAAAAGCAGATCAGGACTCTCTGGTGCTTTTTGATGAGCTTGGCGCTGGTACCGACCCGACAGAAGGAGCGGCACTTGCCATCTCCATTTTGTCCTTCCTGCATGAACAAGGCATCCGCACTATGGCAACCACCCATTACAGTGAACTGAAAGTTTACGCCCTGTCCACTGACGGCGTTGAAAATGCCTGCTGTGAGTTTAATGTGGAAACCCTGCGTCCTACTTACCGCCTGCTCATCGGTGTTCCTGGAAAGAGTAATGCCTTTGCAATTTCTTCCAAACTTGGACTTCCGGACTTTATCATTGAGCGCGCCAAAGATCAGATCAGCCAGAAGGACGAGTCCTTCGAGGATGTACTTACCTCCCTGGAAAACAGCCGCGTGATCATCGAAAACGAGCGTCAGGAAGCAGAGCGTTATAAAACCCAGATTGCTTCCCTGAAACAGGAGTTAGAGTCCAAGCAGGAGAAGCTGGACGAACGTAAAGAGCGGATCTTGCGTGAAGCCAACGAAGAAGCCCGTAAGATTCTTGCAGATGCTAAGGAATACGCAGATCAGACCATGAAAATGTTCCACAAATTCCAGAAAGATCACGTGGACACTTCTGCCATTGAAAAAGAACGCCAGAATCTTAGAAACCGCATGAACAAAGCCGAAAAGGGCATGTCCATGAACACCACCGTAAAGAAACCGAAAAAAGAGCTGAAGCCTAAGGATCTTTCCCTTGGAGATACCGTTCAGGTACTGAGCATGAATCTGAAAGGAACTGTCAGCAGTCATCCCGATTCCAAAGGCTTTCTTTTTGTACAAATGGGTATCATCCGTTCCAAGGTTCATATTTCTGACCTGGAGCTTGTTGACGAACCAGTTATCAACACTCCTGGACTTTCCAGAACAGGAGCAGGCAAGATCCGCATGTCCAAGTCTACCAGTGTTTCCACTGAAATTAATCTTCTTGGAAAAACTGTAGATGAGGCTGTGGCAGAACTGGATAAATATCTGGATGACGCTTATCTGGCACACTTAAAGAGCGTGCGTATCGTACATGGTAAAGGTACCGGTGCCCTTCGAAAAGGAGTACACAATTATCTCCGCCGCCAGAAGCATGTGGCAGATTTCCACCTGGCTGAATTTGGCGAAGGAGATGCTGGTGTTACCATTGTAGAATTTAAGAAATAACTATATTTTATAAGGAGAAACTATGGTTGCTAAACAGAAAATCCTCATTGTCGATGATGACAACAATATTGCAGAGCTGATTTCTCTGTATCTTACCAAAGAATGTTTCGAAACAAAAATTGTAAACGATGGCGAGCTGGCTTTAAAAGAATTTCAGACTTTTCGCCCGAACCTGATTCTTCTGGATCTGATGCTTCCAGGTATTGACGGCTATCAGGTCTGCCGTGAGATCCGCCACACCTCAGACGTGCCGATCATTATGCTTTCCGCAAAAGGAGAAACCTTTGACAAGGTACTTGGCCTGGAGCTTGGCGCCGACGACTACATTATCAAGCCTTTTGATTCAAAAGAACTGGTTGCCCGTGTCCGTGCAGTTCTACGCCGTTTCCAGCCCAAACAGGCTGCAGTTGTAAGCGATGAGAAATGTGCCACTTATCCGGATCTTATTGTCAACCTTACCAACTATTCCGTTACTTATATGGGAAAACAGGTAGACATGCCGCCTAAGGAGCTGGAGCTTCTCTATTTCCTTGCTTCCTCACCCAATCAGGTATTCACCAGAGAGCAGCTTCTGGACCACATCTGGGGCTACGAATATATTGGCGATACCAGAACTGTAGACGTTCACATTAAACGTCTGCGCGAAAAAATCAAAGATCATCCGAACTGGTCTATTTCTACAGTCTGGGGAATCGGATACAAGTTTGAGGTAAAAAGCGAATGAGAAAAACGGTTCACAGCAAACTGATCTGCAGTTATATTTTCATTGGAATTGTAGGCTTCCTTTTCGCTACAGCAGGTGGCTCTCATTTCGTGGAAACCTATCTGGAAGAAGAAGTTGGCGCAAGGCTGTATGACAGTGCTGTACGATTTGCTTCTGATGCTGTCACTGTACAGCAGATTGCAGACAATGATAGCAAAGGACTGGAAAAGATTATGGATATTCTGGCTTCCGGAGAGGAAGCCGGGATACTAATCCTGGATAAAAATTTCCATGTGATCGTGCAGTCCTCAAATCTGGAATATAACGTCAGTTCTGCGAAATCCACTGCCGATTCTGAAGTTCAGACTTCAGAAACAGATAAAATCCCAGAGAATGGAACATCCTCTGAAAAATTCTCTGCTGCAAACACAATTTCCATCCCCTATTCTGATCTGGACTTCTGGCTTAATACCCAATATCAGATCAGTAATTTTTATGGCTATTTTTCCAGTCCCCATCTTAATGTGATGATATCGGTGGAAAATTCTGGTGTAACAGAAGGCTATGTTACCTACCATTATGACATGCAGCAGCTTTATCAGAAACGAAGCGGTCTTCTTGGAATTCTTCAGATGGTTTTTTTTGCCGTGTATGCCTTGTGCGGACTGCTCCTTCTCTGCTATCAGAAATGGATCCATACTCCAATGCAGCAGATCATCAAGGGGGCTTCCGAATATGCCAACGGAGATCTGAGTTATCGCATTCCAGTGAAATCCGAGGACGAAATGGGCTATCTTGCCAAAACTCTGAACTACATGGCAGACAGGATCAACCAGAACGGAGAATACCAGCGCACCTTTATTGCCAATGTTTCCCACGATTTCCGCTCTCCTCTGACTTCCATCAAAGGATATGTGGAGGCAATTCTGGATGGCACCATCCCCCCGGAATTGCAGGACAAATATTTAAATATCATTTCCCATGAAGCTGACCGTCTGGAAAAACTGACGCGGAGCCTTCTGGTGCTGAATGATCTGGATGAACGGAAACGGATGATGAATATCCGCAAATTTGATATTAATGATGTGATCAAAAATACTGCCAATACGTTTGAGGTAATCTGTTCCAAAAAGAATATTGACCTGGAACTGCTGCTTTCCGGAAGAGAGCTGTTCGTAGAGGCAGATATGGAACAGATCCAGCAGGTACTGTACAATTTATTGGACAATGCAATCAAATTCAGTAATGACAATTCCTCGATCAACATTGAAACATCCGTAAAAAATGATAAGGTTTTCGTTTCTGTGAAGGATCACGGAGTAGGAATCCCCAAGGACAGCCTGTCCAAGGTGTGGGACAGATTTTACAAGACAGATACCTCCCGCGGAAAAGACCGGAAAGGTACAGGACTTGGGCTTTCTATTGTGAAAGAGATCATCAAAGCTCATAATCAGAATATTAATGTGATCAGCACGGAAGGTGTTGGAACAGAATTCATTTTTACTTTAAAGAAAGCAAAATAAATTATTCAGCAATTCTTTTTATAAACGAAGACCTGGAGCGTGTTTGAAAAAAGCTCCAGGTCTTTTACTATTTCCAGTCATATTTGCGCAGATGCCCATCCAGTTTCAAATGGGCAAAGTCATGCTGACGAAAGGCTTCATAAAGAATAATGGCAACCGAATTACTCAGATTCAGGGATCTTGTTTCTCCCAGCATGGGAATCCTTACGCAAGTCTCCTGATTGTCACGGAGAATCTCTTCCGGGATTCCAGCGCTCTCCTTGCCAAACATGATAAAGCAGTCGTCCTCATACTTCACATCCGCATAAGTCTGAGGTGCTTTCGTAGTCGCATAATAAATCTTCGCTCCAGGATTTCTCTCCAGAAAATCTTCATAATCCAGATAAGTAGTTACATCCAGATCTTTCCAGTAGTCCATTCCGGCACGTTTCAGTGCTTTCTCACTTAATGAAAATCCCAACGGCTCGATCAGATGGAGCCTGGTTCCTGTAGCCACGCAGGTACGTCCTATATTTCCTGTGTTCGCCGGAATCTCCGGCTCATGAAGTACAATGTTTAATGTTCCCATAGTTTTTATACTCTCCTGTAATTACAGCAGTTTTATTTCGATTTTAAGGCAATATCTTATATATCTCGTCTTTAGCCGGCCGCTCCAGATACCTGCCATTCCCATTGTAGTAAAGCATTCTGTCATTTCCAGCATTCGTCTGTCCAATCACAGCAGCCATCATGCCCATTCTGCGAAGCTCCTGCACCAATGCTTCTCCTGCCGGAATACCGATCAGAACAGCCCCTTCCGAATTCAGCTTATAAGGATTAATGTCAAAGATTTCACAAATTTCAATTGTCTCCTGGCGTATGGGTACCTTGGAAAAATCCATTTCCAGTCCCACCTGGGAAGCCTCCGCCATCTTCCACAGAGCACTCAGAAAACCGCCCTCCCCCATTGCATAAAAAGCGGTAGCGCCAGCCTCTTTTACATTTATCTCATCCGCAGTCCCGTAAAGGGTTCTCAGATTCTCTGCCTCCCGTAAAAAACCTTCTGAAAAATGCTCTCTTAAAATCTCATGTTTTTCCCTTGCAATCTGCGCTGTGCCGTAAAGAGCAATGGCTCCAGCCACCACCAGTTCGTTTCCAGGCGTAAGAAGCCCGCTGATTTCAGCCTGCAGTGCTTCCATAGCCGCTTTTCCAAGCCTCATTTTCTCTTTTCCCTACAGAAGAAGAGAGAGGACAGCAGGAACTACCATTGCCAGAACAAGAATAACAGCAATGATCGCAGTTACAAGTTTTCTTTTCTTTGGATCAAACATTCCCATAATTTTTTAACCTCTCATAACCATCCGGCACTTTACAGACTACAAATATACGCCATGTCAATACGGCCAGCCGAACAGTTACACCCTTTCTTTATTATATCTGAATTTCCTTCACTGCCGCATTATGAAGCAGTGGATCCCGGTTTTCATAGTCAAACAGCAATATTTTTCCATCCCGGAACACCTCAATATGTGCTGTCCTTGGCACCTTTTCCTGGCGCCTGTACTCCCAGACTGCTTTCTCATAGGGCTTCTGGTCGTACTCAAAGGATGGATGGCTTTTCAGGTTTTCGCGAAGATACAGGTCGTAGATCATGCTGTCTGCCACCTTTTCCCAGGTCGCAGTTTCCATTCCTCTGCAATCTTCCGCAGCTTTTCCCGCAGGATTCTCCACCTCAGGATCCTGATTTCCAGATTTTCCTGCGGATTGTTCTTCCAGTTCTTCCTTCACAAACTCCAGCAGGATCTCATATCTGCGCATTCTGGAATGGGAAATCTCTGAATAACCTTTTTTCTCATAAAACTGTCCCAGCTTCTCATACAATGTGAAAGCATCCTCAAACAAAGGCTCCACACAGGCGATGGTATTCTGAAACTGTCCACTATTATAGTACAGTTCCACCATACTTTCCACCATTTTCAGCTTCAAAATGTCTTCATATGGCAGCCACCTGGTTCCCAGTACTTCATATGGCTCCAGTTCTTTATGCACAATACCATATTCTTCTGTCATCTCTTTCATATGAGAGCCCTTCAGAACCTTCAGAAATCCAAGCTGAAGCTGCTGGGGACGAAGTGCATAAACATCATTGAAGGACCGGTGAAAGCTGTCATAATCCTCATAAGGAAGACCAGCGATCAGATCCAGATGCTGGTGAATATTCTTAAAACTATGGATGCGGTTTACAATCCCTGCCAGCTTCGGAAAATCCATAGTCCTGTGGATAGCACGAATAGTGTCCGGATTTGTGGACTGTACACCGATTTCCAGCTGGATCAGCCCCGGACGCATGGTGCTCATCAGTTCCAGTTCATTTTTCCTCAACAGATCTGCGGAAATCTCAAAGTGGAAATTGGTAATTCCATTATCATGATCTTTTATGTACTGCCAGATGGTCATTGCATGATCGTGCTTACAATTAAAGGTTCTGTCCACAAATTTCACCTGTGGCACTTTATGATCCAGGAAAAACTGAAGTTCTTTCTTTACCAGTTCCAGGTCGCGAAAACGCAGTTTCTTGTCCACAGATGACAGACAATAGCTACATGAAAAAGGACAGCCCCGGCTGCTCTCATAATAGATAATACGGTTTTCAAAATCCTTCAGATCTTCATAAGCAAAGGGTACCCTGCTTAAATCCATGATCTGCCGCCATCCGTTATTCTGAATTGTACCGTCCGGTTTACAGTACACAAGTCCGGTGGTTTTCTCCAGAGAAGGACTTCCATTCATATAGTGCTTCACCAGTTCCAGGAAGGTCTCCTCTCCTTCTCCAACCATTACACCATCAAATGCCGGGTTCTTTTTCAGAAATTCCTCTGCATCATACGATACCTCCGGGCCTCCCGCCCAGAAAGGAACATCCGGCAGGATCTTTCTCAGATCCTGCATTAGTTCCCGCACAAAAGTAATATTCCAGATATAGCAGGATATGCAGATCACATCCGGATGACATCTGTAAATATCCTTCAGAATGTCATCCTTCTGCTGATTGATGGTGTATTCCCGAAGTACAACATTGCTGTCATATTCTTTTGCGCAGGCTTTCAGGTTAAAGACAGCCAGATTGGAATGTATATATTTTGCATTACATGCTGCAAGTAATATCTTCATCGTTCTTACTCGTCCAGAAGTTTCTTTAACTCTTCTTTATCCGTAAGACCAACCAGACGGTGTGCTTCTGCTCCGTTCTTGAAAATGATCAGGGTAGGAATGCTCATAACCCGGAACTGCTGTGCAAGCTCCATGTTCTGATCCACATCAAGCTTTCCTACTGCATAACCTTCCTCTCCCAGTTCCTCCACGATTGGCCCCTGACGCATGCATGGTCCGCACCAGGTTGCCCAGAAATCAAGAAGAAACGGTTTCTCGGATTTTAATACTTCCTCTTCAAAATTCTGTGTTGTGATTACTTTTGCCATAATTGATCCATCCTTTCTATCGGTCTATTCTTCTCTCTGATTTCATGCCGAAATTCTACTTTTTTTGTCTGTTTCTCACATACTGGTTTGCACTGAGTCCTGCCTGGGCACCATCGTAAACTGCCTTTGCCACCTGCAAAAGACCGCCGGTACAGTCACCTGCTGCAAAAAGCCCCGGAATGGTGCTCTCCATCTTTTCGTTTACCTTGATGTTACCTTTCTCAGTAAGTGCCGCGCCCATCTGTCTTGCCATCTCTGCACTTCCTGCAGTTCCAAGAGCTACAAAAACGCCGTCTGCCGGGACAAATGTCTCCGTGGAATCCCTTACCGGACTCTCCGGGTTATGGAGCTCTGAAGCTTCCATTTCAGCTTCCTTTCCTTCTGGCAAAAGCTGAAAGTTCTTCTCTCCGTCAGTATCTGATTTTGCATCCGTCTCAGACTGAGAGATCAGACGCAGTCCGGACACCTTCTCGTCTCCCTCTACAGACTGGATTTTCATTGTATTCACCGCAAAAGAAGATTTCCTGGAAAACTCCGGTTCTTTCCCATCTGTGTAAATGGTAACAGAACCAGCCATAGGTGCCAGTTCTTCTGCCTCATGAAGAGCGAAGTCGCTGTTTCCAAGCACTGCAACATCCTTTCCCCTGTAGAAAAATGCGTCGCACACAGCACAGTAGCTGACACCTCTTCCCTCAAGTTCCTTAATCCCCGGAATTGCAGGAGCCTTTCGTTTGCTTCCTGTGGCAAGGATCACGCTGATGGTGTCAAAATCACCTGCTGTTGTCTTTACTGTAAAAGTATCAAACCCGCCAATCCCCAGCACCTGTGCCTCCAGGATCCGCACGCCTAATGCTTTTGCCTGTGCAAGTCCTGTCTCAAATAATTCTTTCCCGGAAACAGGATGTTCCATACCATAATAATTCTCTATTTTTTCTGCTTTTTCCAAAGCACCAATGCCGTTATTGATCACCAGTGGATTCATATTTGCCCGGGCAGCATACAAAGCTGCGGAAATTCCTGCCGGTCCGGCACCGATAATGATTATTTTTTCCATATACTTCAGAATCACCTGCCTTTCTCATGATTCCAATCTTTCCCATATATTGTTATTTTTCTTACAATTTCACGGTTCAGTATCTTCACAGTTATACCCTTCCCGGAATAGTACCTGTTAAATAGTTACCTGACAATATACTTTCCATAAAAGAAATTCAGACTTTTCATTTTTCGTCGGTTCTTTTTTCGTCTATAGCCTTCTCTGCATAAGCCAGTCCCCAGAATATCACAGCTGGCATACACGCCATCAACGGAAACGCATAACGCAGAAGACCGTTTACCGGAGAAGCTATACAGATTGCCACATTCAGCGCCGGGGCAGCCAATACCAGGATTCCTTTCCATCGCTTCCTGTAGATCAGATATCCAAGGAGCAGAATCACGATCCATGTGTAGGTTCCCGCATTGCAGATCTGCGCAAGACCTGGAATCTGACTCCACAGATCGGCATAACGTTTCAACTGATTCCTTGTCTCTGCGGAAAAGATCTGATGATAATCTGACTCTTCAATCAGCGGCTCATTTACTGTATAGAAGCGGTAGGAGCTCTGCGCGGTGCAATTATGAAATGGGTAATAATATCCATAGCTGTTATGAAGTGTGGCTTCTATATACACCCCCGGATGCCTCAGAAACATGCTGAACCAGGCATTAAAGTAGCGTTTCAGCTTCGCCATGGTAATATGTCCGCCGCGATAAGTTGCCTTTACCGGATCAGACAGTTCCGGATTATACAAATCCGCAATCTCGTCATACTTCATCACCCCGTCAATTGCTTTAGCTTCTTCCTTTGTCACATCATCCGGATATTCCTTCAGATATCTGGCTGTCTGCTGCATTGGAATTGAGAAAAATACTCTGGATGGGAAATTACCAATGTATAGTCTCGGTGCCACTTCTTTCTGAAGCCCCATGTAGCCCACTGTCACAAGGATCACCATTCCAACTGCATACAGTCTGCGTTTTTTTCCAAGGAAAAAGAATAACAGGATAAATGCAGGAAGCACCATGTAAAGTCCATTATTTCTGGTAATGCACATGCCAAAGCCAACCAGAAACAGCACTGTCAGCTGCTGTCTTAAAGACTGACCACTTTTTTCCCGAAGGGTGGGAATGCAGCATTCCACATAGATTACCATGAAAAGGGAAAACAGAGCGCTGAAACTTCCATCCTTAATGATCGTCTGGGAATAAGCTCCAAATACAGGCACAAGACTGAAAAATGCGATACAGCAGATATTGAACCATCTTGGTGCTCCCCATGATTTCAGTTTATAACAAACAGTGGCATAACATACCGCATAAATCAGTGCCAGCACGCCAACCACCATGAAAATGCCCCAGTTATCACTGATCACATTTCCAATTGTCATCAAGGCTCCCATTATAAGGCTTAATTCCCATGGATGCTTGTTTGTAAATCTCTGATTTCCGGCAAACATATTCAGCTGCCGGAAGCCATCATAGGGAACACTTCCTGGCCAGAAGATCAGGATATAGGGAAGCCATCCTGCCAAAATCAGCAAAAATGCTACCAGAAGGTAGTGTTTTTCCATAAATTCCGGAAATTTCTTTATATTCCTGCTATGCAGAAAAGGATGCTTCTCTCCATATGCATATAAAAGACTGATCACTATATCAAACAGAAAAAAGAATCCTGCCCATGTAAGCAATGCGATCAGAATCTGATTTCTCCCAGCTGTAAAGAAGGACCAGTTTCCCTGCACGGAAAAGGACATTCCGATCAGCATAAAAACAGAAAACATGGCGGCGATCAGATGCGTGATCCATTTACAGCTTCTGCAAAAATTCCTCCAGCATTTCATGTACAATGCAATGATCGCAATGAGAACCACCAGTTTGTCGATTCCGATTCCTGTCATCTCTTTCTTGCATAAAGAAAGAAATGTTTCTCCCGGATTATCTGCCGAACCAGCATACAAGCCCGTCATGGAAAGAGCAAACACTGTTAAAATGGCAGCAATAACCGGCAAAGTATATTTTTTTAATTTTTTTTCCACCAATAAATCCTCCCGATTTTTATCACACTGCCATTCTAACATTACTATATATGAAAAGCAAGGCGTGGTTTTTACAAGGTAAATTTTGGGAATTTACAGATTTTTTGAAATTTTTGTTGCGCCAGAGCAGTTTCTGTGCTATTATATGCGCTGTAAGTTCAGAGAACTTATAAATGCCCAGATAGCTCAGTTGGTAGAGCAGAGGACTGAAAATCCTCGTGTCGCTGGTTCGATTCCGGCTCTGGGCATTTTTTTATTTTTCAGACACGCTCTGGAAAAAGCCGCCCCCGAAGGGGCGGCCTCATTTATTTTGTAAGCATTTTATCTAATGTTTCGTTCAGCATCTCTCTGGATGTCACCTGTATCGCCTGAATTCCTACCTTCTTCGCACCTTCCACATTATCCATGCGGTCATCGAAAAACAGACACTCTTCTGCTTTCAGGCTATATTTCTCCAGAAGGATTTCATAAATTTCCCTGTCTGGCTTCAGGACGTGAACCTGATAGGAAACAACTCCCCCATCAAGTACATTCAGGAATTTCGCTCCCTTGGTGTGCACATGGAGCAGCTCTTCTGAGTAATTGGAAAGCAGGTAAATCTTATAACCCTTTTCCTTCAGCGCTGCAACCTTGTCCCAGACCTCCGGACGCTTTACAGCCATCTGCTCTCCGTTTCGAAGGAACCAGCCCATCACATCCACATCGTCCGGGTACTTCAGTTCATACTGATGAATGGCTTCCTCAAGGCTCAGCCTTCCTCCGTCAAGTCCCTGTACCCAGATCTCATTGTCAAACATTTCCTCGCCAATTCTCTTCGCCTCAGCTTCAGAAAGGCCGTAGTCCCTGGTCAGCATCTCAAACCAGCGATACTCCACCAGTACATCTCCAACATCAAAAATTAAATTCCGAATCATTAGTCTTCATAACCATTCGGGTTATTGCTCTGCCATCTCCAGGAATCCTCGCACATCTCACGGATGCCATTCTCAGCTGTCCAGCCAAGCTCTTTCGCTGCCTTGGAAGCATCACAGTAGCAGGTAGCAATATCGCCTGCACGACGTGGTTTGATCGCATATGGGATCTTAACGCCTGTTGCAGCTTCGAAGTTCTTCACAATATCAAGAACACTGTAGCCTTTTCCTGTGCCAAGGTTGTAGATTGCAAGTCCAGGATTCTCCTCGATCTTTTTAAGCGCTTTTACATGACCTTTGGCAAGATCTACTACATGGATATAATCTCTCACGCCGGTTCCATCCGGAGTGTCATAGTCATTACCGAATACGCCAAGCTCTTTCAGTTTGCCAACAGCAACCTGTGTGATGTATGGCATAAGGTTGTTCGGGATACCATTTGGGTTCTCGCCGATGGTTCCGCTCTTGTGGGCACCGATCGGATTAAAATAACGAAGCAGCATTACGTTCCACTCCGGATCTGCTTTCTGGATGTCTGTAAGAACCTGCTCCAGCATGGATTTGGTCCAGCCATATGGGTTGGTACACTGTCCTTTCGGGCATTCTTCTGTGATCGGGATCTGTGCCGGATCTCCATATACAGTTGCAGAGGAAGAGAAAATAATATTCTTAACACCATGTTTTCTCATTACATCTACAAGAGTCAGGGTTCCTGCAATATTATTCTCATAATATTCCCAAGGCTTTACAACGGACTCTCCAACAGCCTTCAGTCCGGCAAAATGAATACAGGAGTCAATGTCTTCTTTGTCAAAAATCTGGTCAAGGGCTTCCCTGTCCAGGATATCTGCCTTATAAAATTTAACCGGCTTGCCTGTGATCTTGGAAACTCTGTCAAGGGCCTTCTCGCTGGAATTAGACAGATTATCCAGAACTACTACGTCATAACCGGAATTCTGAAGTTCTACAACTGTATGGCTTCCAATGTATCCTGCACCGCCTGTTACTAAAATTGCCATGATATTTTCCTCCTCGTTTGCTGCAAAGTTCCCACCACTCATCACAATCAATAAACAAATAACCTTCTGCTGTTTTCTCTTTTCACAGCACTACACGGAATGTTATCTGCAAACAGCAACTGTGATGGTTTATGTCCATTCTTTGCAATCTTTATTCGTAACCTGGAAGACATGTTTTATGTTACCGTGAACGGAGTGAACAGTAACTGTTTTATGCCTGCCAGTTTTAGAATACCACTATTTATATTTTTCTACAATAGATTTCATCTCAGATAATTTCTGTTCCATATCCCACACCAGCTTGAACTGGGTTCTTGCACGATCCAGATTCTGATTCTCTCGATGGATGCGGAAATAATGATCTCCCTCCAGATGGTCTGCCAGGAAACGCATTCCACACTCAAAGGTCATCAGGATTGCACCCATCGGAAGCATTTCCACCTCCAAATCTGTGAGGGCACCGCCACAGCCTTCCAGAAATCCTTTTACATACACCTCAAACAGATGAAGGTCACAGGACACTTTGGAAATATCCTGCTCATCCTCTGCTGCCGTGCTTGCGCCAAAACGGATGGAATCACCAAAATCATTCAGAGAAAGTCCCGGCATTACCGTGTCCAGATCGATCACACAGATTCCCTTATGGGTAGCATTGTCGATCATGATATTATTCAGCTTTGTGTCATTGTGCGTTACACGAAGAGGCAGCTTACCTGCATCCTGTAAATCCACAAGTGTATGGGCCAGCTGCTCTCTTTCCAGGACAAACTGTATCTCCTTCTGAACATCAGCCGCCCGTCCGCATGCATCCTCTTCCACAGCCTTTTTAAAATTGGCAAATCGCTTCACTGTATTATGAAAATCCGGGATTGTCTCATGAAGAGTATCTGCCGGATAATCAGCAAGAAGGCGCTGGAAATTACCAAATGCAAGAGCACTCTGGTAAAAATCCTCGTCATTTTCCACCTGATCAAAGCAGGTTGCATCTTCTATAAACAGATACGCTCTCCAGTATTCTCCCTCTTTATCTACAAAATAAGGAGCTCCAGCACGGTCATTTACGATATTCAGGGTTTCGCGCTCTGCATCCCCGCCATTTTCCAGGATTTTCTTCTTCAGCCAGGAGGTGACACCACTGATATTCTCCATAAGACCAACAGGATCTTTGAAAATCTGCTTGTTCATTTTCTGGAGAATATAGCGCTTCTGTCCGGCTTCTGTGGAAAATACAGCACAGTAAGTCTCATTAATGTGGCCATTTCCGAATATGCCAACCTCTTCAAGTTTACCGCCAAAATCAAAGCTGTTGATTACTTCCATCAGTTCCTGATGGCTTACATCTTTTGTTTTTCTCACTTATTTTTCCTCCCAAAGCTTCTGAGGATAAAGACCGTCATCTTTCAGCTTCTGAATTGCAGCAACTACTACCGGCTTATCTTCTTTATAGGTAACTCCGTACCATTTGTCCATAGATTTCAGAACTTTGACAGTTGCTTTCTTCTCGCCAAGAAGCTCATCTACAACAAATGGAAGGAAATATTCGCATTTCAGAGGATTCTTTTCCACATTTTCTTTCAGGAATAATGGGAATCTGTCCTTCAGTTCTCTCAGAATGCTTGCAGAAAATCCCCACATATTCATAGACACCGTAGCATCCATAGGAAGCTCTGTCCATGTAGCACCATCATCCTCGGTATAAGCAGCACCGCCATCTCTCTTCTCAATATGGGTGCGCTCATTAATATCCTTCAGAAATCCCTCTTCGTCTGTCACACAAACACCACGAGCCACATGTCCATTATCTGTCAATGTGTTCTCAAGCTTGTAGCCTACCATCATGTACTGATAAATGCCGTCTTTATCCTGATTCTCTGTAAGGAAATCATATGCCATCTTAAATGCATGACGTCCATAATAATCATCCGCATTAATAACGGCAAAAGGTCCATCAATCACATCAATACAGCTCATGATCGCATGTCCGGTTCCCCATGGCTTCACACGGCCTTCCGGAACTGCAAATCCCTCTGGCAGATTGTGCAGATCCTGAAATACAAATTCCACCTGGATGTGCTTACTCATACGATCTCCGATAGCTGCACGGAAATCTGCCTCATTCTCCTTCTTTATGATAAATACGATTTTTTCAAATCCAGCCTGAATAGCATCATAGATAGAAAAATCAATGATAATGTCCCCATCCTTATCAATAGGATCGATCTGCTTCAGACCGCCATATCTGCTTCCCATACCTGCTGCCATTACTACTAATACCGGCTTTTTCATGTTTTTGCTGCCTCCCATTTTTTATTTGTCAAAGCGGAGATTCCTGATCCGCTTTGTTGCTTATTCATAACGATACCAGGGACAAACAATTGCCCCTGGTTCGATGGTAACAGACAAATCTCTTCTTGTCAATTTTTATCAATTATTTCACAGGAAATACTCCGGTTTTAATATTCCCAGACCGCTCCCCAGCACTTTTCCTGACTTCAGATATTTCTTTGCAGCTCTCTGAAGAGATGTGTTCTCGGAATATACATTCAGGTTCCGCTGTACTTTCCCCCAAATACGCCATTCAGCCTCACGCTCGTCCCAATCTGTTTCTACGATCTGAAATTGATTCTGAAACATAATGATATTGCTTTTCTCCGGCAAAATGTCTTTAAGCCCCGGATAGAGCAGCCAGGAATGACACAGATACGGCATCTCTTTTCCCCAGAAAGCCATTCCCTGAATAATGGATTCCCTCACACTCTCCAGTGTGAGCTTTTCGCCCTGTGGAATATGAATACTGATGATCGGATCTCCTTTTTTTACCATTCTTTCTCCTGCTGTAAAATTCCAGCGGGAATCCATGATTTCAAATTGCATTCTTCCAAGCCTGAAGATGGTAAGCTTCATATGGCGGAAAAACCAGTCGTATTCATCAATTCCATACTCTCCATATTCCAGAAAACAGTTTTCACACCAAAAGGTCAGATCGTAAAAAGTGTCCCGGAAAATTTCCCGGCTGATTCCCCGCTTTTCATAAGCATCATAGGTTTCGGCGCCCATGCGGCATAAATAATACAGAAACACAAGCCGATAATCCTTTTCCAAAAGAATTTTTTCATAAAACAAAGCTCTGTCTTTCTCATACAAAAGCTTATTTTCCTGATATTCTTCCTCCCCAATGCGTCCGGATTCCTGAAGCTCATTAAGCAGATGCACAGCCTCCGGCAGCATGTTGATTTCAGCTAAAAATTCATTTATTTTCATTGGCAAATCCTCTGAGATTTACAACCTGTCCCGTTATTCTTGCTTCCTCTGCTGCCAGTGCCATCAGATGACTCTCCACGGAAACAGCAGCGTCTGTTTTACCCTTTCTTCCTTCTCCTACCATACGGACAAAATCATGCATCATACTCATATCACTTCCGTTATGTCCGTTTGCAGGTGTGTGAAGCTCTATTGTCTCCAGATTCCCACTGACAAAATCTCTGATCTCAATAGTACCTGCATCCATATCGCCTTTGATCTCACCTTTTGTTCCCATAAGACGGATCCGTCTAGCACACTGGTCTGTAAAGGCTGTCATAAGGAAGGACGCTGTTACCTGATTTTCAAACTTTATGTCAACGGACTGGTGATCTACTACTGTATTATCACAGTGGAATACACATCTTCCGTAAGGTCCTTTTTTCAAAGCCTCCAATACATGCTCCGGATCTGTCTGATCGGTCACTGCACGTACCAGATAGCCATCTAAATTCTCCAGATAAAAGCGTGGTGCATAGAAAGCACATTCATCTCTATGTGGGCATCCATCCAGACAATAAGCAGGAGCTCCTTCCGGTGCATTTTCCTCTGTAAAATAAGACAGTTCGCCAAAGGAACTAAGGCTTTCGCATTTACTGTCTGCCAGCCACAGCATGATATCCATATCATGACAGCATTTCTGCAGGATCATAGGACTGGATTCCTCTGCATTTCTCCAGTTTCCTCTTACAAAGCTATGTGCCTGATGCCAGTAACCTACCTCTTCCATATGCTGGATAGTCATAAGTCTTCCTATTTTGCCTTCTTCCAGAAGTTCTTTTAATTTGGAAAAGAACGGAGAATACCGAAGTACGTGGCACACGGACAGAATACGGTCGTATTTCTTCGCCATCTCTCCCATTTCAATGATTTCTTTCTTGTCGGGAGACATGGGCTTTTCACAAAGTACATGATATCCCTTTTTCAGAGCCATGATCGTAGGCTCATAATGCATCCTGTCCATGGTGCAGATCATGGCACAATCTGCCAGCTTTTCTTTTCCAAGAAGCTCTTCATAGCTTTCGAAGCAAAGCTCTTCCGGAATATTGTGTCTTTTTGCAAAGCTCTCTCTGCGCTCTTTATCCGGCTCTGCAACTGCCACCACCTGAAATTCATCCGGATGGTCCAGTGCATACTGAGAATAAACATGACCTCCTCTAAGGCCTGCTCCAATTACAATACTCGTTACCTTTTTCATACTCTTTTACTCCTGTCGCAAACGTATTTTTAAAACCGTATCTTTTTCATCTGGCAATGGATAGGTAAATACCGGATCATCTCCGAAGGAAACAAAGGCCACATCCGGATACAGCACCGTATTCCATGCTTCCCCTCTGTTCACCTCACTGCCGTCAGCAAGATATGTAACAGATTCCAGCTTATCCGGGCCGATTCCATACAGCGGAAGTGCTCCAAGCGGTGTCTCATAAACATGAGCATAAATGATGTCACCTTTCTGGGTATATCTTCCCCAATCCGGCTTTTCCAATTTGGAAATTCCGCATCCGTAAATGCTCTCCCCATTTTTTTTCATCCATTTTCCAACTTCTGTGAGAATCTGAACACTCTCCTCCGGAATATTTCCACGGGCATCTGGTCCCACGTTCAGGATCATATTTCCACCCTTGCTGGCACATTCCACCAGCTTTCTTACAAGCATCTGAGGGGTCTTATACTGATGGTCGAAATTGCAATATCCCCAATGATTATTCATAGTGGCACAAAGTTCCCATGGAATGGGTTCTCCCTTGTCATCACATACTCCTTTTGGAGGAATGATCTGCTCCGGACTTGCAAAATCACCGCTGTAAATCAGTGGTTCCTCTGTTGTAATGCTGCCATGGTTATCCCCCGCACCTTCCAGACGGTTGTCAATGATCACATCCGGCTGATACTTTCGAACCATTTTGATCAGCTCTGTGGCTTTCCATTTTTCTCCGGTCATATCGTCATAGGAAAAATCGAACCATAGAAGATCCAGCTTGCCATACCCTGTTACAAGTTCCTTTATCTGGCCATGCATATACGCAAGATATCTGTCAAAATCAATTTTTTCATCTTTATATGCCGGATTGTTTCGCATAGGATGCTGCCTGTCTCCATATTTAGGAAAATCCGGATGATGCCAGTCGATAATGGAAAAATAAAGACCAACCTTTAATCCTTCCTCTCGGCATGCATCTACAAATTCTCTTACCAGGTCTCTGCCTGCTTTTGTGTTTGTTGACTTGTAGTCTGTCAGTTTAGAGTCAAACAGACAAAATCCGTCATGGTGCTTTGCTGTAAGTACCACGTACTTCATGCCTGCTTTTTTTGCCAGACGAACCCATTTCTTCGGATCATAATCCACGGGATCAAACTGATCAAAATACTTACTGTATTCCTCAATTGTCATTTCTTTCTGTGACATCATCCATTCACCGCATGCCGGAATGGAGTATAATCCCCAATGAATAAACATACCGAATCTGTCTTCCATAAACCATTTGGTGCGCTGTCTTATTTCCTCATTCATGTTTCTATTCTCCTGTCTTCTTCATTATATCAGAAAATTTTGTATATTCAGCATTTTTATCAAAAAACTTTCATTTCACCTGTCAACCTTTCACGGCTCCGCCAGACAGTGCCTCAATAAAGAATCTGCTGAAAATACAGTACAGAAGCACAGGCGGAAGAATGATAATCACCATAGCGGAAAAAAGTCCGTTATAATTGGTGTTAAAGGCTGTTGTGAAAGTAGACAAAAGCGCCGGTACTGTCAGCTTTTCCCTTGTGATCAGCACAAGAGAGGCCCAGTAATACTCATTCCAATTATTCAAAAACGCAAGCACAGCTGCTGTCATAATTCCCGGACGTGCAATTGGAAAAATTACTTTCATCCAGGTCTGTACATACCCACATCCATCAATTCTCGCCGCCTCTTCCAGCTCTCTTGGGATATTGTCGTAATAGTTTTTGATCACAAAAAAACTCACTGCAATTCCACTGCAGGAATAAATCAGGATCAGCGCAGATCTTGTATCATATAAATGCAGGCGGTTTACCAGATTATATACCGGATAAGTAAGGGCTGTGGCTGGGATAAACATGGTGGAATACAAAAGTACATTTACCAGTGCTTTTCCTTTGAATTCCATTCGCGCTACCACATATGCAGACATGGAAATCATCACCACACTGATCACCACGGAAACACCTGCGACAAAAAGACTGTTTCCAAAATATCTCATCACATGTAAATCTTTAAATGTGGAAATATAACCATCCAGACAAATGGATTCCGGAAGCTGAAAGCCAGGTCTCGCCATAGGATCTTTTTTCAGGCTGGATAAAACCAGCCAGCCAATGGGAAGCAACGACACGATCAGCGCCCACGCAAGACAAATGTAAGTCACGATCCTGGTTCCCGCCGGCATACTATTTACACCTTTCAGGGTATTTGTTTTTTTCATATTCATCCTCTTTTCCTTCTTATTCTTTCTCTTTCCTGAAAGAAATGCTGTATACAAAATTAATCACCAGAATGATCACCATCCCAGCCAGGATCTGGATCATTGCCACTGCATTGGCACGTCCAAACTGGGTTCTCGGACTGGTAATGGCAAGCTCGCGGATAATGTAACTGATACTGTAGGTTCCTGCAGCTCCTTTTGTCAGGAAATAAACCTCGTTATAAAGAAGGAAGCCGGAGGTTGCAGCAAGAACGGATACTGTTTTTAAAGTTCCTTTGATCATAGGGATTGTAATATACCAGTCCTGTCTCAGACCGCTTGCCCCATCCAGCATAGCTGCTTCTCTTACCTCTTCCGGCACTGCCATAATATTCCCCAAAATCATTAAAGTTGTAGTTCCTGTAAAGAAAATATAGGCACAGGTCATGGCCACAAAAGCCGGTCCTTTCAGAAGTAGGATATTATCCCTGAACTCTTTGTTGAAAAGACGAATGATCGGGTTGATAATTCCATAAGAAGGGTTGTACAACTGTAAAAATACAATGCCCATAGCGGCAGTTGAGATCATATTCGGAATAATATAAACATTTCGTACAAATTTAATACCTTTTACCTTTCTGGACAGGGCCAGAGCGATCAAAGCAGCAATGGGAATCTGTACCACTGCTCCAAGAATGGCCCAGGTAGTTGAATTTTTCAGTGCTTCCCAGAAAAATGGATACTTGTTAAAAATATAATCATAATTATCCCACAAATTGCTCCAGCCGAAAAACTCCGGACTAGTAATATTGGTATAATCCCATTTGCAGAAAGAAGTGATAAACACCGTAATAATGGGATACAGATAAAATACGCAAAATGCGATCAGGGTAGGCGCAAGAAACGCTATAATAAATCCTTTTCTCCGCGTACCCAGCTTATTCTTTCTTTTTTTCGCAGCATTCTGATTTTCCAAATTCATACCTCCAAAAAGGGAAGAGATTTCTCCCCTCCCTCTTCTATTTCATTCATAGTTTCTGTTCATCACAGCTGTGTGCTTTAAGCCACCAACGCGATCAGCTCTGTCTGAAGTGCTGCAAATCTTGCATCAATATCTGTTCCTGATACCGCACACTCCATCAATGCATTGATGATAGCTTTGTCCACGTCAGATCCCCAGGTATAGTTCATGTCAATCACTACAGTATCAGCTTCATTTACCTGAGAGCAAGCCTGTGCAAGCTTTCTTGTAGCTGCGTCATCACTCTCTTCTGCAAGTGCGTTCAAATCAACTGTTGTGTTACATGGATTTGCCTGTACGCCAGTGAAAATTTTTTCTTGAACCTCAGCACTTGTCATATATTTGATAAATTCAAGTGCTAGCTCTGTTTTCTCATCACTCATGTTATTTGCCACAGCAAGTCCGCCGCCTGCAGAAGCGATTGCAATATTTCCAGGGAATAAAGCAGGCTCAATGGCATCTGTTAAAGAGGCATCAATTCCACTTGCATTCCATACACCATTGAAAAGAACACCAGCCTTACCATTTGTATTAAATTCTGCCATAAGATTACCGTTATCATCTGTAGTATGCTCAGAACCATTTGCCTGATCCAGATTTGCAGCAGTCTTAAATGCAGCTGCAAATTCCTCTGAATTGATGGTGTCCTCTGTCAGCTCAGATTCCAGCATTTTCTTTCCTTCATCTGTAGAAGCCATAACTGTGTTTACAATATAGCTGGAGCCCTGTCCTGCAATGTATCCGTACACATCCTCGTCCAGAGCACGGATTTTTTCCATTGCTTCTCCAAAAGAATCCCAGTCTGCAAACGCCTCCTCTGTAATTCCGGCTTTTTCAAAAATATCGGAATTATACCATAAGCCACGGCTCTCAATCTGATCATGCACTGCATAAATATGACCATCCATATCATGCTGTGTATAGTTAAGACCAACTGCATCCTGCAGACCATTTTCATCGATATACGGTTTCAGATCGTATACCAGATCCTGGGAAAGTGCTGCCTGCGGAACTCCGCCACCGCCTACATCTACCAGATCCGGGAAGGAACCGCCAGCAACCTGTGCACTTACAATGTCATCTCTGTTTTCTACAGCGATTGGTTTGAATGTAACTGATCCATCAGCATGTTCCTTTGCGAACTCATCATAGATATCCCTCATAACCTGAGCTGCAGCCCACTCGCTCTCATCCTGGTAATATCCATGGTAAAATTCCAGAACATCATCATCTGCATAAGCAGTCGTTCCAAATCCAACCAGTGCAGTAGTCCCCATTGCTGCTGCCAGTAAAACACTTACCATTTTTTTCTTCATTACAAAAATCCTCCTTCATAAATTATACGTCTTTGCTTTAACTGTCCTTATTTTACCCTTGTTTTTGGTATTTTTGAATGAATCCCGTTTGCAATTTACAGGTATTTATTGACATTTTCACAATAAAAATAAGGAAAATATTTACCTGACGGCAATATTTTCCTTATCTTTATTTTCCCTATTTATCTATTTTCATTTCACCCAGCTGCCGGGTAAAAGCTTCCGGTGAAATTTTACCGGTAAGCTCTCTGAAAATGTTTTCTGTAAAATAGGCTTTCTGTTCATAAGTCCACAGATTATCCGGAACTTCAATTTTATCCTCTGCACTTAATACCAGGGAAGCAGCCTGAAACAGCCGCGGCATTTCCTTCTCGTAAGAATCCAGAACTACCTGCTTATTCGCCGGAATCTGCTCTGTTTCCTCCAAAATCCGCGTCTGCACCTTCTTGCTTAGCATATATTTCAGGAACCGGATGGAAGCCTCCTCTTTCTGTTCGTTTCCACTTTTTCCAAGCACATAACCAAAACAGGCAGATTCGCAAGACAGATGCTTCCCGGATGTAGTTGGAAGCAGTGCATACTTGGCATTAATGTTTTCGGAAATCAGGGAAGCGCCCCATACGCCATTCACATATATGGCAAGCTTTCCTTCATTGAACAATCTGGTCTCATCCAAATAACTGTATTCTGCATTTTCGGAGGTGGAATATACATAAATTTCCTGCAGCCGTTTCAACACCTCTGAAATTGTACCGACATCGTTTCTGTCCTTTTCTGTACCTTCTTCCAGAAGCATATGATCCATAAAATAAAGATAGCCCTCCGGAGATGTCTGAAGCGAAGCAATTTCATTATTCTCACGCTCCGACCATTTCCAGATCTTGTAGCACATACCGCGAAAAGCATCCCAGGTCCTGGGAATTTCCCTTACGCCAGCTGCATGCAGAATATCTTCATTATACCAATAACCACCACTTAAAGACAAAACATCTGACACTGTAAACAGCTCCCCTTCTTCTGTGGTCCAATAGTTCAGATTGGTCTGGGAAATATTGGAGGCAAACTCTTCATCTTTTTTCACATAGGGCATAATATCCAGCGCCATATCATTTTCTACAATAAAATCATAGGTTGTATTCTGTCCCATACCGCTGAAGGTAATCACATCCGGCATATCTCCCACCATGATCATGTCCTCCACCTTACGCAGCATTTCCTTTCTTCCTGGCATGGAGATCAGCTGCACCTCAATGTCCGGATTCTCCTTCTGAAATCCATCGTAAATATCCCTCATAGCTACATGATCTTCACCAGTTCCGCCCCATGCATGAATCATTGTGATAGTTACAGGCTCTTTTTCTTCTTTCCCGCAGCCTCCAAGGATCAGACTCCCGGCTATTCCAATACTAAAGAAAAGACCTCTAATTTTTCTCTTCATGTTGTTCTCTTTTCCTGAATTCTTTTGGTGATACCCCGGTTATCTTTTTAAACATTTTTGAGAAATAACCAGCATCTTCCACTCCTACCGCTTCTGAAATCTCATAAGTCTTCATCTCTGTATTCTGCAGATATTCTTTTGCCTTTTCCACCCTTTTCATTAAAATCTCATCAAACAGATTCACACCTGTTTTATTCTTATAATAACGGCTGAGATAGCTGCGGTTCACATGCAGGGTATCTGCAATATCATCCAGCGTGATCTTTTTGCGAAAATTTTCTTCCAGATACTGTTCAATCTGATCAAGCAGTGATTCCGGTTCTTCTGCCTTCGTATGCTCCTGGATTTCGATCTCCTTTTTCAGTCTGGATAGCTTTCCAATTGCTTTTTCCACTGCCAGTGGAAGTTCGTCTATAATGGAAATCTTAAGCACATACTCACATACACTGTATTTAATGGCACGTTTGGCATACTCAAAATCTGAATATGCGGTAAGGATGATCACCTGGGTTTCCGGGCAGGTTTCGTATATATATTTACATACTTCTAATCCGTCAACACCAGGCATCTGTATATCTGTGATCACAATGTCCGGCATTTCTCCCCGGATTTTCTCCAATAGTTCCTGTCCATCACTGACTACGCTCTCCAAAGAACAGTCCATTTTTTCCCAATTTATCAGTTTCTGCAAAGCCTCTCTGATGTATCCTTCATCATCGGCTGCTATCACTTTCCACATAATTTCCACCTCTTTCAATTGGAACTGCAATTTCTATTTCCGTTCCCTTTCCCGGTTCGCTCCAGACCTGAAACTTGTAATGATCTCCATACAGGATCCGGAGCATTTTCTTTGTATTTTCCCAGCCCACATGGGTATGAGGAGTTTTTTCTTTATTTTCCTCTGCCTTCGTCTGATTCCGACAAACGCCTACTCCATCATCTTTTACCCAGATGTAGAGCATTTCCCTTTCATATAAAAGGACCTGCAGATTTCCTTTTCCACGCTTTGGTTCCAAACCATGCGAAACTGCATTTTCCACCAGTGGCTCAATAAGAAGACGGGGAATCAGATCTTCGCCGATTTTTTCATCTTCAAGCTTCACCTCATAAGACAGTTTATCCTGGTAACGGCTTTTCTGCAGATATAAATAAAACTGAACTATTTCCAGTTCCTCTTTTACCTTTATCTTAATCTCTTTTTCCCGGAATATCTTACCCTGCATCAGTCTGGAAAAAGCATTCAGTCCATCGTAAACTTCTTCGTTTCCAGCCATTTTCGCTTTCAGACTCAGCATGGCCAGAATATTAAACTGGAAATGCGGATTTATCTGGGACTGCAGATATTTTACCTGAGACCGGGCTGCCACAATTTCTTTTTCATAAACCTGAGTAATCAGATATTCGATCCTGTCTGCCATCTCATTAAACACGATTCCCATGTCATGAAATTCCTGAATAGAGGAATCTTCCATTCTGGCATTCAGATCCGGTTTTCCAAAAGCCTGTATGCTTTGGATCATCCTGGTAACCGGTTTGGTGAAACGGTAGCTGATAGCATATGAAACCAGAAATGCAATTCCCAGTACCACAATAAGACCCACAAGAACGATAAAAAGAGTGGGCTTCAAAATAGAAAAAATATTCCCATACCCTACTGAGATCACTGTACGTACTCCAAATCCACAGAGATTTCCATAACCAATCACCTTCGTACCTGCCAGGTCTTTTGTTCCATTCCATGAATTCTCAGAAGTCTGCAGCTTTTTCACCAGCTCCTGAGCTCCTTCTGAGGCAAGCAGCTGATCGTTTTTATCCAGGACAGCCCATCCTCCATTATGATACAGCTGTACCGTTTCCAGAACTTTCGCTACTGCACTCTGACTGATCTGCACGATTCCGATTCCTTTTTCCCTCATATTTTCATCATAAATTCTAAAAAAAATATTTAATTCATCTTTATCAGACAAACAGGCGTACTGGTCACTGGTACTTTTAAATTCCTGCTGCATGTTTTCGTATTTTCGCTTCTGTTCTCTCCCGGCAGCCAGTGTGGTGGCATAATAGTGCTCATAAATACATTCATTCCCATTATTAAACAGATAAATTCCAGTAACAAAAGGAAGCTGACGTTCCACCATATTCCGCTCTGAAAAAAGCTCCATGCTGTAAGAAAGCTGTGGTTCTATTTCCTCCAGGTCGTATTCTTCTTTCTGAAAAAAGTCATCCAGTACCGTATTATGACGTATGGCGATCACACTATCCTCAATAAACTGCATATGAGCCTCATACTGCTGACTGGTATATCGAAGTACATATTCAATATCTTCCTGTGTTTTCTGAAAGAAGAAAGAGAAAAAGACATAGAAAACAGCTGCACATACAGACAGTAAAGTACATACAGAGGTCAGTATCATCAGAAATGTAAGTTCCCTTTTCAGAGTGTAGTTTTTTTTCATTTTATTTATCCCCAGGGTAAATTTCTATATTATAAATTCATTATAGGAAAAGCTTTCGAAACTTGCAATCAGTTTTCACCAAAAAAAGCAATAAAAAGCAGAAATATTTATAGCATTTCACCTAAATATAGGGTATACTGTTATTGTCTGAAAGAACAAGGGCAGGGTTTTTATATGACAGCATTCTGATAATGCCGTTATTTTTTTGCACCTTGTTAAAGTGATCATTCTCACTTATTGACAAAGAAGGAGAGGTAAAATGAAAGTAATTAAAGTTAAGAATTATGAAGAGCTGAGCCGTACTGCAGCTACCATTATCGCCGGTGTTATTTTGTCCAAACCGGATTGTATCCTGGGACTTGCTACAGGTTCTTCCCCAGTTGGAACTTATGACCAGCTGACTGCTATGTATAAAGAAGGAATCCTTGATTTTTCTCACGTTAAGTCCGTTAACCTGGACGAATATGTGGGACTGGACGGATCTAATGACCAGAGCTATCGTTATTTCATGAACAAGAACCTGTTCAGCAGAGTCAATATCAACATTGAGAATACCCATGTTCCGGATGGTACCAATCTTGATGCGAAGGCATGCTGTGAAGCATACAATACTCTGCTTCAGAATATCGGAACTGTAGATCTGCAGCTTCTTGGAATCGGACCGAATGGTCACATCGGTTTCAATGAGCCAGATGACCACTTTGAGAATGGCACACACTGCGTAGACCTTACAGAGGCTACCATCCAAGCAAATAAAAGATTCTTTGCAAGTGAAGAGGATGTTCCGCGTAAGGCTTATTCCATGGGAACAGGCAACATCATGAGTGCGAAAACCGTTCTTCTTGTAGCCAATGGAAAAAACAAAGCCAAAGCTCTTGCAGCCGCAATCAAGGGACCGGTTACTCCACAGTGCCCGGCTTCCATCCTTCAGTTCCATCCCAATGCAATTATCGTAGCAGATGAGGATGCACTGAGTGAGCTGTAATTTGTCAAGAGGACTTACTTGATTCGGTTAAATTTATGTTTATACAAAAATGGAGCTGCTTAGAAACGCAGCTCCATTTTTGTACCTTTTCCAAGATCACTGTCCACGTGAATCTGGGCATGATGCAAGGTCGCCCCATGTTTTACAATGGACAGTCCAAGACCGGTGCCTCCGGTCTGACGTGAATGACTTTTGTCAACACGGTAAAATCTTTCGAATATTCTTTTTTGTTCAGATTTCGGTATTCCGATTCCGTCATCCTCCACACGGTAATAAGCTTTTCCCTCTCTGTTTTTTCCTACGTAAATATAAATATGTCCACCTGGATTCGTATAACGAACCGCATTGTCCGCTATATTGTACAGCATTTCATAAAGCACATGACGCACTCCCTGAATTGTAACCGGATGACCGTAATATCTTAGGGAAATATTCTTCTTCTGGGCCTGATCCTGGAGATTGTTTACTACATCTTCTGCAAGCTCATTCAGTTCCACACTTTCCATGGAAACCACTTCATCCTGCTGTTCATCCAGCCGGGACAGCTGGATAATATCTGCCACCAGATTACCAAGACGATTGGCTTCTTTGTAAATTCTCCCTGAAAAATCCGCAATATTTTCCGGACGCACCATTCCATTCATCATCAGCTCTGCATAACCGGAAATCGACATCAGCGGGGTTTTCAGCTCATGGGAAACATTTGCAGAAAACTCTCTTCGCACAGCCTCCGTTTTTTTCAGTTCTTCAAGCTGACATGCAATCTGCAGGTTCTGCTGGTCTACACGGGTAAGAAGGGGCTTAAGTTCCTCATAACACACATTATCAAGAGGATGCTCCAGATCCAGGCTGTTTATGGGTTTGATCAGCTTTTTTGTCTGCCTCTGTACCAAAATGATTTCTATCAGGATGATTACGATCATCAAAAGTCCAAGCCAGATAAGACTGCCCATTAATGTATGAAAAACACTGTCTGTGGTTTTTGCCAGACGAAGAATTTTCCCATCATCCAGCTTCACTGCATAATAAAAGGTCTGCTGTGCAAGGGTTTCCGAATAGCGTACTACTTCCCCATGGCCTTCTTCCATGGCCTGGACAAATTCAGGACGATTGCTGTGATTGGGAAGTTTGGAAGCATCTGCCTCACTGTCATAGAGAACCTTTCCATTCTCATCCGTCAAAGTAATTCGCGTTCCTGTATTATCTCCCACACGCTTGCTTAAATAGTCTTCTCCTGCTTTCTCCATTCCTGCTTTTACGTATTCCGTTTCATCTCTGACAGTCCTCTTCATAACATCATCAAACTTTTCGTACATTAAAAAGCTGGCTGCTATGAAGGTAAGAATTGCTGTAAGAACAATCATAAAACCGGTGTGGCTGAGGATTTTCTTTTTCATCCCTGACTGCCTCCCTTATCTGCCATTCTGTAACCTACACCGCGGACAGTTTCGATCAGTCTTCCGGTATCCCCAAGCTTCTGCCGCAGGGTCCGCACATGTACATCCACAGTTCTGGTTTCCCCATCAAAATCATAGCCCCATATATGGCACAAAATCTGGTCACGGGTCATAACGATTCCTCTGTTTTCCATAAGATACAGAAGAAGTTCAAATTCCTTGCGGGTAAGCTCCACAGGCTGATCGTCACAGTATACCTGATGACGCCCCGGGAAAATACGAAGTTCCTCACAGCTAAGCTCTCTGTCATCTCCGTGACGGCTGCTGCGCCTGAGCACAGCCTTCACCCTGGCTATAAATTCCATCATTCCAAAGGGCTTGGTAATATAATCGTCTGCACCGGCTTCCAGGGCACGGACCTTATCAAATTCTGCTTCCTTGGCAGTTACCATAATGATCGGAATATCTCTCGTTCCAGAGGATTTCTTCAATTTTTCCAGAATGGAATATCCGTCCTCTCCAGGAAGCATAATATCAAGAAGAATCAGCTCTGGTTCCTCTTCTGCGAGGGCTTTCCACAATTCCTGGGAGTCTTCTAACCCCCTTGCATGAAATCCGGTCGTCTCTAATGTATATACTAAAAGATCACGGATGTTGTTATCATCTTCAACACAAAAAATCATTTTTAGTATTCTCCTCCCATGTCTTACCTATTTTTTACATTACCCGTAAATTATCATTATTTCTTAGTATACGTACTTTTTTCCCCTTATACAAGTGCACAACTGTAAAGTCACGGTAAAAAGCAGGAAAACAGGTTACCGTTCACGACCTGACCAGTAACACGCTTCGCGATGCACAGAAATCATGCGTTTGCATGATTTTGCGCCGCAAAAATTATATTACCAGTCGCTGCCTCCGGAAATGATTCTCACAGGAATTTTTCCAGAGCAGCAACTGGCAACATCTGCTCTCCCGGTTACGGAAGCATATAATTCACACGGACAACCTCCAGTTCGTGATGGAAATGTTCTCCCGGTGCATTTTTTACAGTGTCAAGATGACTGTGGGTATCATAGAGATCCTCATGCACCTGAGTCACACAGACGCCGATATTGGAACAATGATCTGCAATTCTCTCCAGGCTGGTTGTAATATCAGAAAGCACAAAGCCCATCTCGATTGTACATTCTCCGGCGCGAAGACGATTTACATGGCGTCTTTTCAGCTCACGGCTAAGCTCATCAATCACTTCTTCCAGAGGCTCAATTTCTTCGGCTGCTCTCATGTCCTGGTTTGCAAAAACGCTATACGCTTTTTCCACAATATCAGACACGGCTTTTTCCATAATGTGAAGTTCCTGCACTGCCTTGTCTGAAAAGCGGACATTTTTCTCTGAAATTTCCTTTGCAGATTTCATAATACTAAGGGCGTGGTCGGAGATGCGCTCAAAATCTCCGATACAGTGAAGCATAATGGACAAGCTGTGGCTGTCTTCCAGAGAAAGATCCTTCTGATTTAACTTGATCAGATAGGTTCCCAGTTCGTCCTCATAGCGGTCGACCTTTGCTTCAATTTTTTCCACACGTAAAGCTGTCTCCTCCTGGAAATTATCTAACAAGCCAAAGGAAAGGTTCAAAGCAGTTTTTGACTGCTCTGCCATTTTCCTGGCAGCTGTTTTGCTCTGCTCAATAGCAATACCAGGATTGCTGAGAAAACGGGACTCCAGGATCATAAACTCCTGATCTTCTGCGGAAATAACTTTCTCCTCTTTTGTATCACGGACAGTTGCACATGCCATTTTTACAAGCATATCTCCAAATGGAAGAAGTACAAGTGTTGCAATGATGTTAAAGGCACTGTGGATCACTGCGATGCCGGCAGGACCTGCCACTTCTTCAATGAAAGAGAAATGTAAAAATCCATTCAGCACATAGAATACAACCATAAATGTAACAGTTCCTACAATATTGAAGTACAGATGAACGATTGCTGCACGTTTTGCATTCTTAGTAGCACCGATTGAAGAAAGCATTGCTGTAATACAGGTTCCAATATTCTGTCCCATGATAATCGGAAGCGCTGCTCCGTAACGGACTGCACCAGTTACACAAAGCGCCTGGAGAATACCAACGGAAGCAGATGAAGACTGAATAACAGCAGTCAGAAGTGCACCGGCCAACACGCCTAAAACAGGGTTGGAGAATTTCAGAAGGATGTTCGTAAATTCCGGTACCTCTGCCAGAGGTTTTACGGCACCGCTCATGGTATTCATACCGAACATCAGCACTGCGAAACCAACCAGAATGTTTCCAATATCTTTCTTCTTTTCATCATGAAGGAAGACAATAAAAACAACTCCGATCAATGCCAGAATCGGTGAAAATGAGTTTGGGTTCAAAAGTCTTACAAAGAAATTGGAGCTTTCAATTCCTGCCAGGCTGAGGATCCATGCGGTAACAGTAGTACCGATATTTGCGCCCATAATAAAGCCAACAGCCTGAGACAGATGCATGATTCCCGAGTTTACGAAGCCGACTACCATAACTGTGGTTGCCGATGAAGACTGAATGATTGCAGTAACTGCTGCACCAACCAAAACTGCTTTCACACGGTTAGATGAAAGGTTTTCCAGAATCTTTTCCAGTTTACCGCCGGAAAGCTTTTCCAGACCGTCTCCCATTACCTGCATTCCATAAAGGAACATCGCCAGTCCGCCGACCAATGTCAGAATGCTAAAAAAATCCATTACGTTTCCTCTCCTTTTTTATCCTTTTAAAAGTTTATTGGGTTCTTAATTTCTTTTGTTTACAAAACCAATATAAGTGGGCTATGTAAAGTTTCGGGTGAGAAGAATGTTAAATATATGTAAAATACTTTACAATCTTGGATTTTCTTATACAGGAAAAATGTAAAGCCAGGCTGTTGAAAATGTAAAATCTTTGTTTGATAGTTGATTTTGCTGTGTTTTCCAAATTTTACATTCAAAAAATCCCACAGGAAACATGAAGAATAATTTTACAATTATCACTGCATATCTCATGAGGGATTTTTTATAATACGTGTAATGATTCAGTATCTTCACTGTTACACACTCTAATACTTTTAAAATCCTCGGATTTCCTCTTCCTCTGAATGGGTTTTATCGATGGAGCGGATTTCCAGAAAATAGCTGTAATTATCATTTACCTTTACTTCCACTCTGTCGCCAATCTTATGTCCTTTCAGTGCCATGCCAATTGGAGAGTCAATGCTGATTCTGTTCTCCATGGAATTTCCCCGGATGGAAGTAACAAGCTTATATTTCTCAATCTCATCATCTTCCTCGAAATAAACTTCTACAATATCATCCATTCCAACCTCGTCACTGCTGGATTTATCAGAAACGATAGTTGCTGTTTTTAACATATTTTCCAGATAACGGATACGGCTCTCGTTCTGGTTTTTGTGACGCTTGGCCGCGTAGTATTCAAAATTCTCACTTAAATCACCCTGGGCACGTGCTTCCTTTACTGCCTCAATTGCTTCTTTGCGGACAACCAGCTTACGGTGCTCAATCTCCTGTTCAATTTTCTCTACGTCTTTTTTGGTGAGCTTCTCTCTCATTTTTATACATCTCCTTTATAGCTGCAACACCACTTTGCACACCACCTTAACAGATGGCAAAGAGTTTGTCAAATTGCCAATGGAAAACATTAATTCCAATAATGCTATTGTTCACTCCATGAACAGAAACCCTATAATTTCTTTTTCCCCAGTCTGACTTCTTCCATCAGCTTCGCAGTCTCAGCATCTGCATGATCAAAAAGATAGGTATGACTGGACTGGCGGTGCTGATGCCATTCCTGGCGGAGCTGCTTTCTGGTCTCTTCGATTTCTTCTTTCAGACCTCTTGCGGAAATACGGCTGGCGCCCTGCCCCATAATGATAATCTGTTCCAGTCCGTCTGAAGTAGCAACCGTTACCTGATGCTGTCTGCCGATTTTGTGGACTGTTTTTTCAATATATTGATCGGCAGTCTCCGCTTCTTTTGTGTAAACCACATGAATATTGTGATAAGTAAGCACTTCCTCCTGGTGTCCCTCCACCTTGTAAGCATCAAATACAAGAATCAAAGTACATTTCTTATATCCCTGATAATTACTTAAAACATCCATCAGCTTCGTCTGTGCTGCACGGACATCCGCATCTGCCAGTTCTTTCAGCTCCGGCCAGGCAAAAATAATGTTGTAACCATCCACAAGAAGGTATTCTTCCTGGTCTTTTTTTGCAGAAGAACTGCTGCCAGAATAAGATAGGGCACTTACCACTTTTTTATAAGAAGACACACGGTCTCTTTTCACCGGACCAAAGGTACGCTCAAAAATGGCCTGAAGTTCTTTGTCATCCTCATAGCTTCCACGGTAGGCAGATTCCGGCGGCTGGTAACCACTTCCCGCACGGCTTCCACTTCCAGATGTATTTCCGGCAGTTCCTGTACTGCCAGCTCCACTGCGTGCTGAATTTCTGGCACTTTGAGCAGTACCGTCTCCACTTGCAGGATTTCCAGAGCCTGATGCAGCATCCTCCCAGTCTTCCTCACTGAGATCATCCTCAAACTCTGCCATAATCCCAGTATCCAGGTGCATATACTCTTCCACTTCATACCATGGCACCACAAATCCAGCTCCATGGGCACAAAATACAGACCCGGTAGGATTATCCAGATCCCGCTCAGAATCGTAGCCGATCTGTTCCACGATCTCATCTTGATTTTTACAAGGCTCATATCCTTTTAAACTGCAGAACAGTCTTCCCATTCCCCTTGTATAAGAAACTACTTCTTTCTGGTAATCGCGCATAGTCGAAACAGGCGCTTTTCCCTTCAAAATAGCGGTATTTTCCTCTGTCTCCATAGGAAGAAGAGTTCCCTGCATTTTCTGGATATCGTTCATGGCACGGCCAACAACCTCCACCGGCACTTCCAGCCGAAATTCATAGTAAGGCTCCAGCAGAACATTCTGTGCTTTCTTAAGCCCCTGACGGATAGCCCGATAAGTAGCCTGACGGAAATCTCCGCCTTCCGTGTGTTTCTGGTGGGCCCGTCCGGTAAGCAGGGTAATCTGCATATCTGTGATCGGTGCACCAGTCAGCACTCCTCTGTGTTCCTTTTCTTCCAGATGGGTGAGGATCAGTCTCTGCCAGTTCCGGTCCAGCACATCCTCACTGCAGGCGGTAAAAAACTGCATTCCGCTTCCTTGCTCCCCTGGTTCCAGAAGAAGGTGAACTTCCGCATAATGGCGCAAAGGCTCAAAATGTCCCACACCTTCCACAGGTGCTGCAATGGTCTCTTTATATACAATATTTCCCGTTCCAAAATCCACAGCCACATGGAACCGCTCCCAGATCAGCCTTTTCAGGATCTCGATCTGCACGTCTCCCATGAGCATGGCGTGGATTTCTCCCAGCTGCTCGTCCCACACAATATGAAGCTGCGGATCTTCTTCTTCCAGTTCTCTCAATTTCTTCAGCATCTGGTGCACATCACAGCCTTCCGGCAAAATAATCTGATAGTTCAGTACCGGCTCCAGTACTGGCATATTGGAATTCTCTGTCACGCCAAGTCCCTGTCCTGGAAAAGTATGGGAAAGGCCTGTCACTGCGCACACGGTTCCCGCGGGCACTTCTTTCACCAATTCAAATCTGGCGCCGGAGTAAATCCGGATCTGGTCAGCCTTTTCCTCCCATACTTCCTCTCCTGCTGCCACATTTCCCTTGCTGGTAATAAGAAGTTCTTTTACTTTCAGTGTCCCGCCTGTAATCTTCATATAGGAAAGACGGTTTCCCTGATCGTCTCTGGCGATCTTATAAACCTTCGCACCAAAAGCCTCAGGATATACCGGACATCTGGTGTACCTGTCCAGTCCGTGGATCAGCTTCTCCACCCCTTCCATTCTCAGTGCAGAGCCAAAATAGCATGGAAAAACCTTTCGATCTGCGATCAGACCGGTAATCTCTCCCCTGGATACTTCTCCTGTTTCCAGATATTTTTCCAGCAGTTTCTCGTCACACATGGCAAGGCTCTCCAGAAATTCTTCAGAAAATTTATTTTCCATCAAATTCTGCTGTTCTTTTTCACCAGCCGGTAATTCCGGTTCCAAATCTCCATCAGCATTTTCATTTTCTGAAAAATCCATGCAGTTCTCATTCAGCCTTTTTTTCAATTCGGTCAAAAGAGCATCGTGGTCCGTTCCATCCTGATCCATTTTGTTCACAAAAATAAATGTGGGGATCTGGTACCGCTCAAGCAATTTCCATAAAGTCACCGTATGTCCCTGCACACCATCTGCACCGTTAATCAAAAGCACTGCATAGTCCAGAACCTGCAAGGTACGTTCCATCTCTGCTGAAAAATCCACATGCCCAGGCGTATCCAGAATGGTAACTCTTGTTTCCGGGAATTCCAGCACTGCCTGCTTGGAAAAAATCGTGATTCCCCGCTCGCGCTCAAGGGGTGAGGTATCCAGATATGCATCCTTATGATCCACTCTTCCAAGCTTTCGTATCTTACCGCTTAAATATAAAAGTGCTTCTGACAATGTAGTTTTTCCTGCATCTACATGAGCCAGCAGCCCCATACAAATATTTTTCTTTATTTTCTCTGACTGTTCACCCACGAAAACGCCTCCTGTTGTAAAAATCTCTTGTTTTAGTATATCACAACAGAAGGCGCCAGTCGAGACACAGGTGTTTATTTCATTATTTTCAATAAATCACCAGAGCGTGTTTTGCCATGAACGCAAAATTTGTTTTATAATAAAATTGTTTTATCTTTACAATATTTGATAACATGATATAATTCATACGTGATAAAAAAAGTACAATAAAGTAACTATTCCACGAAGTATGTAGCTGTGAAAGTACTGAATAATTACAAAATAGAGCGTGTCTGGAACAGGCTCTATTACATTGTATCAACAGAAACCATTTAACAGAAAGTGAGAACTTCCATATGAATCCCTTAAAAAAAATATACTGTCGGATTTTTCAGAATGTATTCAAATTTGCCCTTCCATTCCTGCCATACCGAAATCCTGAAATCATCAGCAGTCTGAAAGCCGTTCCCGATGTGCTGAAAAAGAAAAAATGTAAAAATGTGCTGATTATTACAGATGCAGGAATCCATAAGCTTGGTCTTACAGACCGCCTGGAAAAAGTGTTGACAGACAGCAGCATCCCCTATATCCTTTATGACAAAACAGTAGCAAATCCTACCACCGTGAATGTGGCTGAGGCACTTGAACTTTATCATGAAAATAACTGTCAGGCCATTATAGGCTTCGGCGGAGGCTCCAGTATGGACTGCGCCAAGGCAGTAGGTGCCAGAGTCGCCAAACCTCATCAGTCTCTTGCAAAGATGAAAGGAATCCTGAAAGTGCACAAAAAGCTTCCACTTCTTATCGCCGTTCCAACCACAGCAGGAACCGGAAGCGAAACTACACTGGCAGCGGTAATTGTGGACGCCGAAACCCGGCATAAATATGCCATCAATGACTTCCCGCTGATCCCCCGCTATGCAGTGCTTGACCCCAAGGTCACCTTGAGCCTTCCGCCATTTATCACCGCTACCACAGGTATGGATGCACTCACCCACGCAGTGGAAGCTTATATTGGTAATTCCACCACACCAGGCACCCGTAAAAATGCCCGGGATGCAGTGCAGCTGATTTTCGAAAATCTGGACACTGCTTACACCGACGGAAGCAATAAAGAAGCGCGCCGGAATATGCTCCGCGCCTCTTATTTCGCTGGCTGTGCTTTTACAAAATCCTATGTAGGCTATGTACATGCAGTTGCCCATTCTCTGGGAGGACAATACAATGTTCCACATGGACTTGCCAACGCTGTACTTCTCCCTTATGTTCTGGAAGCTTACGGAAAAACAATTTATAAGAAGCTGGCAGCCCTTGCTGTTGCTGCCGGGGTTGCCTCCAAAGAAACACCGGAAGAAAAAGCCGCATTAAACTTTATCCAGGCGGTCAAAGACATGAAGGCCCGCTTCGGAATCGGCGATACCATACCGGAAATCCAGGAAGAAGACATTCCGAAGCTGTCACACTATGCGGACAAAGAGGCGAATCCGCTGTATCCGGTACCGGTACTGATGGATGCACAGGAGCTGGAGAAATTTTATTATATGCTGATACCGGCTAAAGAAAACACAGTGCAATAAAAAGCTGGTAAAATGCCATATTGTCACCTTTATGACATTGCATGAATTAATCTCAATTTAAAAATAAGATAGTTTTGCATTCCCCCCTTTTATAGCCTTTTACCTTATGTAACCTATATTTCAAAGCATCAAATAATCAGAAAGGACTTTCCCATGACCCAGGAAGCAATCCAGGAAATCATCCGCAAGCAGCGGAACTATTTTTATACAGGCGCTACCTTAAATATTGACTTTCGCATCACTGCCTTAAAACGGCTGCAAACCTCCATCCAGTCCCACCAGGAGCAGATCAATGCTGCCCTGAAGTCAGACCTTGGAAAAAGCAGCTTTGAGAGCTACATGTGCGAATCCGGTCTCGTTCTTAGCGAGATTACCTATATGTTAAAGCACATCCGATCCCTTTCCAGAGAAAAAACCGTGCACACCCCACTTGCCCAGTTCCATTCCAGAAGTTACAGGAAGCCGTCCCCATACGGTGTCACCCTGATCATGAGCCCGTGGAACTATCCCTTCCTGCTTACCTTTGATCCGCTGGTAGACGCCATCGCCGCCGGAAACACTGCAGTATTAAAACCCAGCGCCTACTCTCCTGCCACCAGCAATATCATCTGCGAGATCGTCCGTGAATGTTTTCCGGAAGAGTATGTGGCCGTTGTTATGGGTGGACGCCAGGAAAACTCCTGTCTTCTCCAGGAACACTTTGACTACATCTTTTTCACCGGCAGCCAGGCTGTGGGAAAAGAGGTTATGCGCCATGCCAGCGAGCACCTCACTCCTGTTACCCTGGAGCTTGGGGGAAAAAGCCCCTGCATTGTAGATAAATCTGCAAATATCAAGCTTGCCGCCAAACGTATTGTATTCGGAAAATATCTGAACTGTGGACAAACCTGCGTAGCTCCTGACTACATTTACTGTCACAGTGAAGTGAAAGATGAGCTTCTGAAGCAGATTCAGAAACAGATTCGTAAGCAGTTTGGCAAATCACCTCTGGATAACAAAAATTACGGAAAGATCATCAACGAAAAGCATTTCAACCGCATTCAGAACCTGATCGATCCTGCGAAAATCATCTGCGGCGGAAATGCCCGTCCCGAAACTTTACAGATTGAACCTACAGTCATGGATCAGGTAACCTTCGAAGATGCCGTAATGCAGGAAGAAATCTTCGGACCGGTAATGCCTGTCCTTACTTTTGATTCCATAGAAGAAGTAATCCGAAAGGTAAATTCCATGGCTCATCCTCTGGCTCTTTACATTTTTGCCCAGGAAAAAGCCATCTGCGAAAAAGTCACCTCTGAGTGTGGCTTCGGCGGTGGCTGTATCAACGATGTGATCATTCACCTCGCCACCAGCGAAATGCCATTCGGCGGCTTCGGTGAAAGCGGTATGGGAAGCTATCACGGCCAGAAAGGCTTCGAAACCTTTTCCCATTATAAGAGCATTGTAGACAAAAAAACCTGGATTGACCTGCCGATGAGGTATCAGCCTTATAGACGGATTTATGATAAGCTGATCCATATTTTCTTGAAATAAAGTGTTACTATTACTTTGGCTCGTTGCTCGCGTAAATAGTGAGGTCGAAACTATGTGTTTTAATTTCAATAGCTGCACCGAATTATTTAATGCGATTTGCAAAATGTCTAACATTGGTTGTTAATTAATATGACAAAAGAGCCGCATTTTTACTATGAAAGTTCCAAGTCCAAAGTTGACATGTCCCTTTCGTAAAAATGCGGCTCAATAACAATTATTCTACTCCCTTAATCCTTTCCACAATACTTCCATTCTTTTCCCAAACCATCCATGTAAACACCGGCACTAAAGTGCATACCAAAAGACTAAGCAACGCTGCTAACAAAAGCGGAAGCAACGGTACTGCAAACCCAATCTCCCTGAAATTCATAGATTCATAAAGAAAATAAGTCACTCCCATTCCTACAGTCAATGTGATCAGCCCTGCAAGACCTGTCAAAATCTGAACTGACACACCAAGATCAGCTGTAAAAAAAAGCGTCTGCTGCTTTCCAAGCTCCATACTTTCTATAAAAGCATCCTGCTCTTTTTTCGTCATAAGCTTTTTGCTTAAAATCCATATAATAACGACCAGAAGCAGCCTGGGAAAGCTCCCCTCCTGACTGTTCATAAAATTTTTTATTTTCTTTACGGATCTGAAAAATTCCTGCTTCAAGCCTTGACATTTTTACCATGCTCTGCATTAAAAAGTCAGTTTTCTCCATCTGATCTCTAATTTTCCCCAGAAATTCCCTACCATTTTCGGAAGGTTCTTCCTCTTCCAAAAGCTCCATATAGAGATTGATACTTCACTGACACATGCTTCTGAGGGACCAATTTGAAATAAAGCCTTCATGCGGGAAGAGTTCAGAGTTCCCCAGAATCTTAAACAACTGTGTCAGATTTTCCAGTTCCAGCTCTTGCGGTTCACGAGGCCAAGAATCATTCATCGGGGGCTCCCTTTCTGTTTTCGTTTATTTCTGAACTTTAAAGATTTTTCACAAACAGTGCCCGGATAGCGTTGAGGACGGCTATAATCATCACGCCCACATCAGCAAACACGGCCAGCCACATATTGGCGAAGCCCAGAGCGACCAGCACGAGGCAGGCCAGTTTTACGCCGATGGCCACCACGATGTTCTGATAAACGATGCCAAGGCACTTGCGGGAGATTTTGATTGCTTTGGAGATCTGCAAGGGGTCATCATCCATTAGGACCACATCAGCAGCCTCAATGGCGGCGTCAGAACCCATGGCACCCATGGCGATGCCGATGTCTGCCCGGCGAAGCACCGGGGCGTCGTTGATGCCATCTCCCACAAAAGCCAGTTTTTCTTTCTCTGGTTTGTTCTGAATCATCTGCTCCACCTTCTCCACCTTGTCAGCAGGAAGCAGTTCACTGTAAACCTCATCCAACTCCAAAGCGGAGGCTACACTGTCAGCCACCTTCTTGGCGTCACCAGTAAGCATCACAGTCTTGCGAACCCCAGCCGACTTTAATGCCTGGATGGCTTCCTTGGAGTGAGGCTTCACGATGTCGGAAATAACAATGTGTCCGGCATATTTCCCGTCAATCGCCATGTGAATGATCGTCCCCACACTATGGCACGGAATAGCCTGAACCCCCAGACGATTCATGAGCTTGTCGTTTCCGGCCGCGACCTGATGATCATCCACTGTGGCAATCACTCCGTTGCCGCTGAGCTCCTGAATATTGGTTACACGGCTGCGGTCGATTTCCATGCCATAGGCTTTCTATAAGCTCTTGCTGATGGGATGGCTTGAAGCACTCTCTGCCAGAGCGACGTATTCCACCAGCTTATGCTCATCTATCTCATTGTGATGGATCGCATTCACCTCAAATACGCCCTGAGTCAGTGTGCCGGTCTTGTCAAAGACCACGATCTTAGCCTGTGACAGGGTCTCCAGATAGTTGGACCCCTTCACCAGAACGCCCGCCTTACTGGCTCCGCCAATTCCTGCAAAGAAGGACAGAGGAATGGAAATGACCAAAGCGCAGGGGCAGCTGGCAACGAGGAAGGTCAGCGCACGATAGATCCAGGTCTCCCAGTCTGCATCCAGTCCCATACCGAACATCCGCACCAAAGGAGGCAGAATTGCCAAGGCCAGTGCGGCATAACATACCGCAGGGGTGTAAATTTTTGCAAAGCGGGAGATAAAGTCCTCCGACTTGGACTTCCGGGAGGAGGCGTTCTCCACCAGATTCAGAATCTTGGAGACAGTGGACTCACCAAATTCCTTGGTGGTCTGGATATGGAGCAAACCTGTCATGTTGATACAGCCGGAGATGATCTCATCGCCAGTCTTGACCTCACGGGGCAAACTTTCACCGGTGAGAGCGGCAGTGTTCAGAGTGGATTCTCCCTGCACCACGGTACCGTCAATAGGAACTTTCTCGCCGGGCTGTACCACAATAATGGTGCCGATACCCACTTCGTCCGGGTCTACCTGTTCCAGTTTTCCATCCTGTTCGATATTGGCATAATCAGGACGGATGTCCATCAGATCACTGATGTTCCGGCGGCTCTTGCCCACGGCGTAGGACTGGAACCATTCGCCCACCTGGTAGAACAGCATCACCGCGATGGCCTCCAGATAGTCGCCGTTTTCATATACGGCCAGTGCCAGAGCCCCCAGCGTAGCCACCGCCATCAAAAAGTGCTCATCGAATACCTGACCGTTGCGGATACCTTTTCCGGCTTTTTTCAGAATGTCGTAGCCAATGACCAGATAATCCACCAGGAACACAGCCAGACGTATCCAGCGGCCTGCCGCGCCAAACACTTCAAATGCGCCTGCGCCCAGGACCTGCAAAATTAACAGTAGAACCGTAGCAGTCAGAATCCGCCACAACATCACTTTTTGTTTTTTGGTCATACCGGCGGAGGACCGCGTGCCGATGATCTGAAGGATCACGGCCAGCAGAGCCACCACGATCAGCAGACCGTTGATGATATACTCCTGCATTTCGTTTTCCCCCTTTCACGATTGCTTATTCGTTTATTTGTCTAAGAGAAAGAACGCCCTGCAAGCTGCCGCTCAACAGGGCATTTCCTTTCGCTTGCTTACAGAAAGATCTCACAGTCGGGTTCCACCTTCTTGCAGGCTTTGCGAACCTCCTACATAACAGTCTTGGGGTCCTGACCTTCCTCGAACTCCACGTTCATCTTGAGAGTCATAAAGTTCACCGTAGCGCTCTGTACGCCGCTGGTCTTGCGGGCGGCATCTTCTATCAGGTTGGCGCAGTTAGCGCAATCCACATCGATTTTGTAAGTCTTTTTCATTTTGAAAATCTCCTCTCCGAGTATTAATTTTGTGTCAAACAATTAAATCATTATTTAACTGTATCTTCAGCATACGCAGGAAAACCGTCCTCGTCAACGGTTTGAACCCATATCCTGCTATTCGGGAAAAGAGTTCTTCTGTTTGGGCAAAATGCAGCTTTTATCGGCACATTCCAGTCCCCTGATAAGGACAGTCCACACATTTTCCATGCTTTTCTTTGCGCCGCTTCGCCATATGCCGCAGCAACCAAATACAGTATACCGCCAGTACAATGAGTAAAATTAAAGATGCCATATAAACCTCCTCCATTTGAAGTCTTTGCAAAATAGCTTGCTTACGGTTCAATTATTTAATCGTTCCGTCTGTATTGTAGAGCGAGGAAAATCGAAAAGCAATGGACGAAGTACAAGTCCTTCCAAGAGGGATAAGAAAACTTCTGAATTGGTAAACAGTGCTAAAAAAGGTTCTGACATTGAAGCACAGCTCCATGTCAGAACCCATTTATTTTACAAATTATTTTTTTGGATTGCGTCGCCCGGTGTTTTCCGAGCCACGCACTTCCTCATGGTAAAAGTAATCCACAATGACCGGGTGCCCAGGCTCTGCCCGGCCGTAGGGCAGCTCGTTGTCCACGAAGGGACAGCTGTTTTCTTTCGCCAGCCGTTCCGCTTGATCCTCCAAACCACGGAAGTAGCTTCTGTCTCTCTTGTTGTAGATAGCGTCGTACAGCGGAACCAAGTCAGGATGTTTTTTACGTATATAGTCAAGGATGTCTTTTTTGAATCCGCCTCGCAGGTTTAGATTTTCTAACCATATCAGGTCGCATTGATTTCTGACCTGATGGAAGATAGCCTCAAAATCCGTGATACCCGGAAAGACAGGGGCAATAAAGCAGACGGTGCGAATGCCCGCATCATAGATCTGCTTCATGGCATCCAGCCGTCGCTTGATGCTGACGGCATCGTCCATATCATTTTTAAAGCCTTCGTCCAATGTATTGATCGACCAAGAGACCGTGACCTTTCCCAATTTTTTCAGAAGGTCAATGTCACGGATTACCAAGTCTGACTTGGTACAGATAAGAATTTCTGCCTCACTGCCCCGGAGCTGTTCAAGAAGCTTACGGGTGTTCTGAAACTGAGCCTCCTGTGGCAGATAGCCATCGGTCACTGAACCGATGACTACGCGCTGCCCTTTGTATTTTTGCGGATTTTTGATTGCTGGCCAGTGTTTCACATCTAGGAATGTACCCCACGGTTCGGTGTGCCCGGTAAATCGCTTCATAAACGAGGCGTAGCAGTATTTGCAGCCATGGGTACAGCCCACATAAGGATTGACGGAATAGCCGCCCACCGGCAGGGCGGATTTTGTCATAATATTTTTGGTTTCTACATCCTGAATCAGAATGCTGCTCTCTTTTACTTCTGTCATGTCTTCTGTTCCTCCAATACCCGGTAAAAAGCCAGGGGAAATTCTTGTACCATCTGTGCCTCGCCCATGATAGGAAGCAGATCTTCCTTCATAAATACAGGGATGCCAAGCGAATGGGCCTGATGTGTCAGGTTCCACACCCATTCCGGTTTCGATACGGCTTTGCCCTTCCTATGTCCGGTCTCAGTCCCAATGACGATCCACTCAATTCCGGTAAGGTCTACCATGCCAACATCATCAAACATAGGTTCAAAGGTCACATGATAGTGTCCGCCATGGATATGCTCCCGCAAAGTCCGGATACGGTTTTTCTCTTTGCTGGAGGTAACAGTTACACCAAACCAAGCATTCTCCAGGGTAGTGGAAAACACAATATCCTCCGGTCGCTTGGTCAAAAACAGATATTGGTGCTGCGGATTTTCAGTCATCTTGGCAAATATCTGTTCCCGCCACTCTGGCTTCCAGTGGGAAAAATCGCTCATGCCGGTGAGCAGAAAATTCTGTGGGCGCTTTTTCTCCATCAGCCGCAGCTTATTGGGAAAAAACTCCGGCTTTTCAAAGTCGTCGATCATGTGAAACCGGCGGACATTGTTTCTGGCGTAGCAGTAGCTGCAACCGATCGTACAGCCGATCACCAGATTCATGTTCTGAATACAGTCTTTAATACAAACAGCCACCGCTGATGCCTCCTTACCGTTTTAAGATTTAGCCTTCTGCCGCAGGTGCAACTTTCCCGAAGCCGTTCCAGGCATACAGGCCCTTCTTGTCCTCATCGCCCAGGAACTTGTCCACCTGACAGATGTGCAGGATATGGTCGCCCACCTCCACCGACTGCTGCAAGATAGCCACCATCGCCAGCCGGGTGTCCGCCGGAATCTGGATATCGCTGCCCTCCACAGCCATCATCTCGATGTTGTTGGCGGCCACCTTATCGGTCTCGGCACCGGTAGATGCTCCGCAGGCCATTACTGCGCCTGCCAGACTCTCACCGGGAACAGTGACAATGACTTTGCCGGTCTCACGCACACGCTTGCCGGTGTGGGACTGTTTGCCAGTGGCGAAGCCCACCATAGGCGGATTGAAGGAGAGGTAAGACACAAAGCAAATGGGAGCCAGGTTCGTAGAACCATCCTCCTTTTTAGAGCAGATCAGTGTCAGCGGATTGGGGGAGGTCAGAACAGTAGCCTCCATAATGTTCAGTTCTTTCATAAAATTCAGACCTTTCTAAGAGATTTCAGTCGTTGACTGTATGGCCAACCAGTGATATATTTATTATATCTGATAGTAATTTTTGTTCAAGTACGCAAATTATTTATACCTGGTATCAAAAAATATACTGCAAAAGACGAGGAACGATCCAATCATGACTTATGAAGAATTCAAAGAAAAGGTTGGCAGTGTCATTCTAACCGGCGAGGGAAACTGCCCGGTCACGCCGGTGGTTCAAATGCTGCAGGGCAAATGGAAACTCCAAATTCTCTATGAACTGTGCATCAAGTGTCCTATGCGGTTTGGGGAACTGAAAAAAGTTCTCAAACCCATTACCAACACAGCCCTGACCAACGCGCTGAAAGAGCTGGAAGCGGACGAATTGGTTCAGCGTATCCAATATAATGAAATGCCTCTGCGAGTGGAGTACTCCCTCACCGAAAAAGGGCGGGACCTGCTGCCGGTCTTTTACGCCATTTCCCAATGGGGAATGAAATATATACCATGATTCTAACTATATTAATATCTGCCTGATAATAGCCGGGAGGCATTGACAATTTGAGTCAACTTCCCGGCTTTTTATGCATTCTCTACTGCTGCAAAGGATTCAGGAAGCAACCTGATTCATGAGAGTTTATGCATTTGTATAGTCATTTTGAACCTGCTCCGAAATCGTCATACCTCACACGCCTCCCGGAGAGCAGGCAGCAGCTCATCCAGCCGCCCGTCCAGTCCGAAGGACTTCTCTTTGATATTGTCCGCAATGTAGATCTCCCCCAGATTGATGGTCACATAAGTGGCGTTTGGCTCGCTGGCCACCAGGCGCATCATCGGGGCCTTGATCAGCTGATTGCGCCAGCCAATGCCCAGCTCCAGAACCACCAGTTTCT
>ERZ772889.462-NODE-462-length-44355-cov-96.020700_pt1 | contig 44355 bp, 54 predicted proteins | sample MGYA00512127_ERZ772889 | MGnify/ENA primary metagenome ERZ772889 (study PRJEB29015, sample SAMEA2737689) | human gut metagenome | biome: human gut; feature: human-associated habitat; material: faeces | place: China | collected 2012 ...
TAGAAAGATTATAGTTTAAGAGTTTACCTCTAGGAGATAAGTATATAATTTTTATATCTTTTTCATACTTTTTTAAAATATCAGTTGCATAATCATCAGCATATTCAACCCCTTTTGATTTTTTGTATATATCTAATTGTTCTATACATTTTATTGTTTTGTTTTTACCTAGTTCTTTTAATAAAGTTTGATATTCCTCATCTGTTAAATATACTTTATCAGCATATTTAATTTTTGGAATATCCTCTATTGTGTATAATATTATTAATATATATATTATTATTTAGGACTTTTCTGTCTATAGGGGTATAGACAATTTTGTCAATACCCCCTCCTACACTTTCACGAGTATATATTCTACGTTCTTTAATAACTTGCTTTTCATCTCTTATTATTTCTACCTTGATATATCCGTATTTTTCTAAATTATGAAGCCACCTTGATATTGTTCTTATATCACAACTATATAATTTTGAAAAATATTTATTACCTGCATAACAATATCCAAGTACATTTGTTAAAGCAGAGATTTCGCTGAAAAATAGTTTTTCCGTAGCTTTTAGACGATTATCATATCTTAAATCTGCAGGTATTATAGAGTAAAAATTAGGTTGTATATCTTGATTCACATTTATTGTTTCTTCTCCTTTCCTGCCACAATACATGCATATAATATTAAACTTACATTTGCTCCTATTACTAATCCAACAATAAATAAAATCATTTTCATCAACTCCCTTCACAAAAAAAATAAAGCTATATCACTTACTTTCTAATTTTTCTAAAATAAGCGAAATAGCTGTTTTATTAATTATTTCTTGTTCCTCAATAGGAATTTTTAATTTATTTTTTATTTGATTTTTTGTATTTTTATTAAAATATTTTATATTAATAAATTCATAAATAAAAGGATATTTATTTTTAATATAATTTAATATATTATTTAAATTATTTTTTATTTTCTTTAAATTATTTAATTCTTTTGATTCTGCCAATAAAATTGCTTGATTTTCCAATGTATTTGTATAGCAATGCTTACTCTTTAACCAATTATTAAATCCTATATTTATTGAATCTATAATATCTTGTTCTTTATCTTTTATTATGTTTTCTATATCATCATAATTATAAAAAAAATATTTTATTGTTTTATTTTGAATCATTTTATCCCCCTAAAAATTAATTTTCCGTCTATGAATACAAAAAAATAAAGACATCAAGTTTTGAAACCTGTGTCTTTAATGATTTAGATTGTAATTGTTATTTTTAAAATTTTCCGTCTATTTAATGAATTTTAATGAATTTTAATGATTTTTAATGCACTTTTTTGTATTTTTTATTAATTTTTTTAATTTTATTTTTTACATTTTTTTCCAAAAAAAATAAGAGAAAAAACAAACATTTTTTTGGCGGAGAAGGAGGGGTTCGAACCCTCGCGCCCCTATTGAGACCTAACAGTTTAGCAAACTGTCCCCTTCACCACTTGGGTACTTCTCCATATATAAATAAAAAAATGGCGGAAGAGGTAGGATTCGAACCCACGGTGCCTTTCGACATCACCAGTTTTCAAGACTGGCTCCTTAAACCACTCGGACACTCTTCCGTACGCCACATATATAATTATATCAGTTTTTTTTTATTTGTCAATAGTTTTTTTTGTTTTTGCAAAATTTTTCACTAAGAAGAAAATTTAATGTTTCTTCTTAGTGAATTTAAACATTTTCAACTATTATAAATCTATATTAAACTTATTAAGTAAGTTTTCTAAACCTTCCTTATCGTCATATTCAATTATAAGTTTTTGATGTGATTTAGTGTAGTCTAGTTTTACTTTATATCCAAAATAATCTTTTAATTTTCCCTCTAAATTTTTGTAATACACAGACTTTGGTTCTTTTTTTTCAGGCTTCCTTACATATTCTTCACTACCATAAACTAATTTTTCCACATCTCTTACTGTAAGTTTCTTTTCAATTGCTTTATTTGCAATTTCAAGTTGTCTTTTTTTACTATCCAATGCAAGTAGTGCTCTTGCTTGCCCTTCAACTAATTTACCATCTAAAACATATTGTAAAATTTCATCTGGTAATTTTAAAAGTCTTACTATATTAGAAATAGTTGATATATTTTTACCTGTAACTTTAGCAACTTCTGATTGACTACAATTTTCTATTTCCATAAGCTCTTTTATAGCGTGAGCTACTTCTACAATATTTAAGTCTTCTCTTTGAATATTTTCAATTAATGCTACTTGTTTTTTCTTTGATTCATCATAATTTTTAATAATTGCAGGTATTTTTTTTAGTCCTGCTTTTTTTGCTGCTCTCCAACGTCTTTCACCAGCTACTATTGCGTATCCATCATCATTTTTTACTACTAAAATAGGTTGAATAACACCGTTTTCTTTTATAGAATTTGCAAGTTCTTCTAACTTTTCTTCATCAAATACTTTTCTTGGTTGATCTTTCATTGGTTCTACATCAACTATCTTAAGTTCAACAACTGTCTCTAATTCTTTATTTTTTTTATCATCTTTTTTTATAACATTATCTAAAAGATTATCATCTGAAAAAAATGCATTTAAGCCTTTTCCTAATCCTTTTTTTTCTTTTGTCATTATTATTCACCATCCTCATTAATTTCAATTAATTCTTTGGCAAGTCTTTGATATGTATCAGCACCCTTTGATTCTGGAGCATATAAATTAATCGGTAATGCATGACTTGGCGCTTCACTTAGCCTAATATTTCTTGGAATAATAGTTTGAAACACTTTATTTCCAAAATACTTTTCAACTTCTTCTCCAACTTGAGCAGATAAGTTTGTTCTTGAATCAAACATAGTAAGAACAACACCTTCTACTTCAATAGCAGAATTAAGATGTTTTTTTACCAAATTAATTGTGTTTATAAGTTGTCCTAACCCTTCTAATGCATAATATTCACATTGAATTGGAACTAAAACGCTATCTGAAGCTGTAAAAGAATTTAATGTAATAAGTCCAAGAGAAGGTGGGCAATCAATAAATATATAATCATACCCATCCTTTACGCTTTCTATTGCGTTTTTAAGTCTTGTCTCCCTTGATACCATTGATACAAGCTCAATTTCAGCACCTGCAAGGTTTATGTTAGCAGGACATACTTTAAGATTTTTAATCATTGTTGGTTTAATTGTTGACGCTATATCTAAATCATCTACTAATACATTATATATTGATTTATCTTTATCAGCTAAAACGCCAAGTCCACTTGTAGCATTTCCTTGAGGATCTATATCTATTAATAATACTTTTTTTCCGCAACTTGCCACACATGCACTTAAATTAACAGCAGTTGTAGTTTTACCTACCCCACCTTTTTGATTTGCTATTGATATTACTTTTGCCATATTTACACCTCTTAATGTATTATACATCAATTGTATAAAAAAATAAAGAGAAAAAATAAAAATATATTATTTTTCTCTTTAAATAATTTATAATTTAGAAATTATAAAGGATTTTTCTTTATCTTTCCATAAATTCTTGGATATTTTAAACTCGTCTTGTCATTTTTAATTATCTCAACTAGATATCTGTTATATATTTCATCATTATAGGTATAACAATATTTATATTTGTTATTAATTTTACAATTCAATACATTTAAAGCATTTTTTGATAATTTAATTTCTTCTTCAATATTTGATCCTTTTAAAAGCAAGCATTTTCCGCCGATTTTTAAAAATGGTGTATCAAATTCTAATAACACGTTAAGTGGTGCAACAGCTCTTGATACTGCATAATCATACTTTTCTCTATAATTTTCTTTAGATCCAATTTCTTCAGCTCTTGCATGTTCTACAATCACATTTTTAAGCTCTAATTCTTTTATTACTTCTTGTAAAAAATTTATTCTCTTATTTAATGCATCTATTAAAGTCACTTCTACTTTTTCATTAAAGAATATAGCTATTACAATTCCAGGGAATCCTGCTCCTGTTCCAACATCAATTATTTTTTTTCCTTCGTCTATATATTTTACTATTTCAAGGCAATCAATAAAATGTTTTAACACTATTCCCTCATCATCAGTTATTGCTGTAAGATTAATTTTTTCATTCCAATTTACCAATAAATTTTTATATTTTTCAAATTTTAAAATTTGCTCATTATTAAGCTTTATTCCAATATTATTGGATTCCTTCAATAACATGTTATAAAAAGAACTATTTTCATGTGAAATATTATTCATAAATATACTTACTCCTTTTTCATATGAAAATTATAAATTATTCTGACTAAGATATATAAGAAGTACTGAAATATCAGCTGGAGATACACCAGAAATACGTGAAGCTTGGCCAACAGATAACGGTTTTTGTTTATTTAATTTTTGTCTTGCTTCAAGACTTAGTCCATTTATATTTTCATAATTAATATCTACACTTAATTTTTTATTTTCCATTTTTTTAAATTCATTTATCTGCTCAAGTTGTAATTTTATATATCCTTCATATTTTATTTCAATTTCTGCTTCTTCAACAACAGCATCAGGCAAATTTTTTCTTGATAAATCTAAATCCTTTATATTGTAATAGTTAAGTTCACTTCTTTTTAATAAATCTGAAAGCTTAACTCCTGTTTGTAACGGAGAACTATTTAAGCTTTCAAGTATATTATTAACCTCAACACTAGGTTTTACAGATGTTGAATTTAATCTATCAATTTCATCATGTATAAGTTTTTGCTTATTTAAAAATTTATTATATCTTTCGTCTGATATAAGTCCAATTTGATGTCCAATAGGAGTTAATCTAATATCAGCATTATCCTGTCTTAACATTAGTCTATATTCAGAACGTGATGTCATCATTCTATATGGTTCATTCGTTCCCTTAGTTACAAGATCATCAATAAGAACACCAATATATGCTTGTGATCTATCTAATATTAAAGGATCTTTTTTATCAGATTTTCTAGCAGCATTTATACCAGCAATTATTCCCTGAGCTGCAGCTTCCTCATATCCAGAGCTTCCATTAACTTGTCCAGCAAAAAATAACCCATCTATTCCTTTATACTCTAAACTTAATTTTAAATTTGTTGAATCAATGCAGTCATATTCAATTGCATATGCAGGTCTCATAAGTTTTGCATTTTCAAGTCCAGGAACAGTCCTATACATTTGAATTTGAACTTCTTCAGGAAGCGAAGACGACATTCCCTGTATATACATTTCTGATGTTTTTTCACCTAAAGGTTCTATAAATAATTGATGTCTTTTTTTATCTCTAAATCTAACCACTTTATCTTCAATTGATGGACAATATCTAGGTCCTATACCATGTATTTTACCACTATATATTGGAGATCTATCTAAATTATCAAGTATAATCTTATGTGTATTTTCATTAGTATACGTTAAGTAACAATCTACTTGCTTTTTATTAATTATTTCTTCATTACCTTCATTTTCAAAAGAAAATGGTACTATTTTTTCATCGCCATGTTGAACTTCCATTTCATCAAAATTCATAATATTAGCATTAATTCTTGCAGGAGTTCCCGTTTTAAACCTTCTAAGTTCAACACCAATATCAAGTAAACTTTGTGATAAATCATTTGCTGGAAAAACACCATCAGGTCCACTCTCGTATGAAATTTCACCAATAATAACTTTTCCTTTTAAATATGTACCTGTGGCAACTACAACTTGATTTGCATAAACCTCTGCTCCAATTTTCGTTTTTACACCTATTACTTTATTTTTTTCATCATTTACAAGAATTTCTACAATTTCAGCTTGATATAAATCAAGGTTCTCTTGATTTTCTAACGTTTTTTTCATTTCAATGTGATACATTTTTCTATCAGATTGAACTCTTAAAGAATGCACAGCAGGTCCTTTAGACATATTTAACATTTTTGATTGTATAAATGTTTTGTCAGCATTCTTTGCCATTTCTCCTCCTAATGCATCTATTTCTCTTACAAGGTGACCTTTTGAGGTACCACCTATACTTGGATTACATGGCATATTAGCAAGAGTTTCCATGTTTATAACAAATATAGCTGTTTTTTTACCAAGTCTAGCACTAGCAAGTGCTGCTTCACATCCAGCATGTCCAGCACCAATAACAATAACATCATAATTTCCAAGTGAATAACTCATTATATTACCTACTTTCCTAAACAAAATTTTTCAAAAATTTTATTTACAATATCCTGATTTACATCAGCACCAATAATCTCCCCTAAAGACTTTGTAGCATTTTTTATAACTATTGATACAATATCTATTGGTTCATTATCTTCTATTTCTTTTTTTGCGATATTCAAATATTCTTTTGATTTATTTAATAAATCTCTATGTCTTTCATTTGTAATTATAAGTTCATTTTCAAAATCTAAATCATTAGTATTAAAAATTTCTTCTATTTTATTTTTTAATTCATCTATTCCCTTATTTTTTAAAACTGACATTTTAATTACTTCATTTACACCAAATTGCTTTAATTCGTTCAAAATACCATCAAATTTTGATTTTTGTTCTTTATCAATCTTATTTATTACCGTGATTAATTTAATTCCTTTATTTTGAATTTTAGAAAGAATTTCTTTATCTTCATCATCAATATCTGATTCAACATTTAATAAATAGATAACTAAATCAGCTTCATCTATTTTTTCTATACTTTTTTTAACACCAATTTTTTCTACAAAATCATCTGTCTTTCTTATACCAGCTGTATCTGATAAATTTAAAATTATATTACCAATATTAATTCTTTCTTCAATAACATCACGAGTAGTACCAGGTATTTCAGTTACAATAGCTTTTTCACTCCTTGATAAAGTATTTAGAAGTGATGATTTACCAACATTAGGCTTACCTAAAATTACAACATTAACTCCATCTTTTATATATTTACCCTGTTCATACGTAGATAAAATATTATCTATTTCAACAATTTTTTTATTTAAAAGTGAAATAACATTATCATTTTCCACTTCATCATAATCATATTCAGGATAGTCAACACTAACTTCAATATGGGCCATTAATTCTATTAACTCTTCTCTTACTTCTTTTATTTTTTTATACAAATCGCCCTCAAGATTATTAGCAGCAATTCGTGCCTGAGTTGTGTTTTTAGAATTAATAAGATTAATAACTGCCTCAGCCTTTGTTAAATCCATTTTTCCATTCAAAAAAGCCCTTTTAGAAAATTCTCCTGGTTCTGCAAGTCTTGCTCCATTTGCTAAAACAAGTTGTAAAATTTCCCTTGTAATTTGAACTCCTCCATGGCAATTTATTTCACACACATCTTCACCAGTATATGACTTAGGATTTTTAAAATACGAAACCAAAACTGTATCAACTACTTTTCCATTTTCAACTATTTTACCATATATTATATTATTAGGCATAATTTTAGAATTAGAAACAAATATTTTTCTTATAATATTTAAACTATCCTTCCCGCTTATTCTTATTATACTTATACCACTATTTGATAATGCTGTTCCAATCGCAGCTATAGCATCTGTTGACATAACGCTTTTTCCTTTCCTTTAAAAAGTCAGCAAATGCTGACCTTTATTAATTATATTTCTTTTTTATTACTACTCTTCTTCTAGGCTCTTCACCTTGTGATTCAGTTTCGACATCATCTCTTTTAGCAAGTTCTGTATGAATTATTAATCTTTCATATGCAGACATTGGCTCCAATCTAATTGGTTTTCTAAATCTAATAACATTATTAGCCATCTTATTTGCTAAATTTTTAAGTTTTTCTTCTTTTCTTTTCTTATAATCATTTACTTCAACAAAAACTTTTGCACTTTCTTCATTCTCTCTTTGAAGCATCGCATTTAGCAATGACTGAAAAGACTCAATTGTTTTACCTTTATATCCTATTAAATGAGAAACTTTATCACCAGTAATTGTCAAATTAATTTGATTTTTTCCTTTTTCAATTTTATATTCAATACCATCATCACCTGTAATTTTAAAAAGTTCTTTTAAAATTTTATCTAACCTATTAATTGTGTCTTCTGCTTGTACATCGCTTATTTTTTTATCAACTGTAAGTCTAACCTTTGCCATTTTAGCAGATAAAATACCTAAAACTCCACCTGAAGATGCTTCTTCAAGTACCTCAATTTTAACATCTTCACGAGAAACTTTTAACTCTTCTAAGCCCTTTCTAATTGCTTCTTCTGTATTTTTACCTATTTGCTCTGTAACTTTTTTCATTAAATCTTACCTCCTTTTTCAAGTGCCAATATTTTTTCTTTATCTTTTTTTACAATTTTATTAATTATAAACTGTTGAACAAATTGTAACATGCTTCCAAACAACCAATACACACCTAAAGCTAAAGGCATTGCATATGAAAAGAATGCTGACATAAGAGGCATCATTAAATTAGTAGTTTTTTGCATTTCAGCTTGCTCAGGTGTTTGCTGTGTATTCTTTTGCGAATATTTATTAAGCAAAAATGAAACTATAAATGTTAATACTGGAATTGCAAGTGAAATTGGACTTGCCTTTTTATTTTCATCCTTACTAAATACATTTGATGGTACATCACCTAAATTAATTCCAGGAATTACTTGCATATTAATAAGATTATGTTCTTTAGCAATTAATAACTCATTTGCTTGCATTTCTTTCTCATTAACATCTTCCTTATTTAATAGTTGTTGTGTGTATGTTTTAATCTCTTCTTGAGGTGTCTGAACAATATATGTTAGAGGTTGTTTAACGATATAAAACATAGCAAGAATAATTGGAATTTGAATAATTAAAGGTAAACAACCTGATAGAGGATTTACTTTATTCTCCTTATACAAATTCATAAGTTCTTGTGTTTGTTTTTCTTTATCATTTTTGTATTTATCTTGTATTTCTTTCTGTTTAACAGACATTTTATTCATTTTTTCCATAGATTTTATCTGTATCCATGCAAGTGGAAAAAGAACTACTTTAGTAAATAATGTAAAAAGTAATATTGTTATAAAATAATTTTGTCCAACTAAATCATAAAAAAATCTTATTATATATCCTAAGACTGATGCTATTGCTTGTATCATTTACATACCTCATTTCATTTCAATTTATCAACTCCTCCATGTGAAAATGGATTACATCTAATAATTCTATATATAGCAAGTATATTTCCTTTAATTATACCATATTTGTCAATTGCTTGCTTTGCATATTCTGAACATGTAGGATAAAATTTACAATGATTTCCAAGACCAGGTGAAATATATTTTTGATAGAATTCAATCATTTTAACTTCACATTTTCTTGGAATTTTAGATAGAAATTTTATCAAATAAACCAAATTACGCATATAAACCAAGTTCCTTAAAACACTTTTTTATATCATCATTTATGCTATTATAATCTACATTTTCAATTATACAATTCTTCTTAAAAAGTACAACTATATTAATTCCTTTTTTTATATTTTCTTCTTCATTTTTATAACTCTCTCTAACCCATCTTTTTAACTTATTTCTTGCTACACTATTTCCATTCTTTTTAGAAACACATATACCAAGATTATTAATAAGATTATCGTTGTTTCTTTCATTTTTCTGACTACAAATGTGAACAACAATATTTTTTCCTTTAGCATATCTCCCTTTTTTTAAAATATATCTAAAAACACTGTTATTTTTAATAATTAAAGTTGATTTCATATTTACCCTCATAAAATAAACATAAAAGTGGATATGAAAAACATACCCACTTTAAAAAGTAGTTTAAGCACTTAAAACTTTTCTTCCCTTTTGTCTTCTGCTCTTTAAAACTTTACGACCAGAGGCAGTACTCATTCTTTTTCTAAAACCGTGTACTTTTTCTCTATGTAATTTTTTTGGTTGAAATGTTCTTTTCATTGTTTTCCTCCTAAATTCCTAAATATTATAAAAATGTTATTACAATTCTTAGTAAAACATTATTAACTAATCAAAGTGCTATTATTATACAATAAATGTTTTTAAATGTCAACAACTTAATTAAATTATTAACAAAAAAAATACCAAATTGAAAAAGTTATCCACAGACTTATAATAAAATTAATTTTACATATTATAATTTTTTTGTTTTATATATTTTTTTATAAGAAAAACAATTTATAAAAAAATGCTTAAATATATTGATTTTTTCAATATTTCATGATATATTAATCATAGTAATTTTTTATTCTAATTTTTAAGTATGATTTTTTAATCCACAGAAATTATGTAAATTTTTTTAATTGTTTATATTATTTTGTCGAAAAGTTATCAACATATGTGGATAACTCTGTGGATAACTTTTAAAAACATACGTTTTAAGAAAGGTGGTTGTATGGAACAAAACTTTATGAACATATGGTCACAAGCCTTGGAAATACTGCAAGAAGAGATATCTCCTGTTGGATATAAAACATACGTTGAAGTAATGGTACCCAGACTTGTGGATGAAAACACATTGTGCTTTTTATCTCCTTCAAATTATCATATAGATATTTGTAAAAAAAGATATCTTGATTTAATCGAAAATACTTTAAGTTTTTTAACAAAAAAATCATATAATATAACTTTTGAAGCAAAAGAAATAATACCAGATAGCATGAATGAAGAAGAAAAGAGTATTTCTAACGAATTAAATGTGCAAACACCAAAAGAAGAATACAGTAAAAGTGATGATTCACAAGTAACTGAAACAAAACAAACTAATGAAAATAGGGGAGACGTATCAAGATTAAACCCAAGATATACATTTGATAATTTTATCATAGGATCTAATAACAGGTTTGCCCACGCTGCTGCAGTAGCTGTATCTGAAGCACCTGGTAGAAAATATAATCCACTATTTATTTATGGAGGAGTAGGACTAGGTAAAACACATCTAATGCAAGCAATTGGAAATGCAATGTATAAACAAAACCCTAATTTAAAAATGATTTATGCAACAGGAGAATTATTTGCAAATGAATTAGTATCAGCAATAATGACAGATAAAAATGAATCATTCAGAAAAAAATATAGAAATATTGATTTGTTATTAATAGATGATATTCAATTTTTAGCGGGAAAGGAAAAGTGTCAAGAAGAATTTTTCCACACTTTCAACACATTGTTTGAAAGTGGAAAACAAATAGTACTAACATCTGAAAAACCTCCAAAAGAAATACCACAACTTGAAGATAGACTTAAAACTAGATTTGAAATGGGACTTTCGGTTGATATACAAGCTCCTGATTATGAAACTCGTCTTGCAATACTTAGAAAAAAAGCTGAAAAAGAAAGATATATCATAAATGATGAAATACTTGTAAGAATAGCCACAAAAGTAAAATCAAATATTAGAGAATTAGAAGGTGTATTTAATAAATTAGTAGCCTATACATCTTTTACTAATAACAAACTTACAAATGATGTAGTAGACAATACAATAGAATCCATTTTGGTAAAAAATACAAAAGTACTTACAAGTAAATTAATAATGCAAGTGGTATGCAAATTCTTTAATATAAAAGTAAGTGATATAGTAAGTGACAAAAGATCAAATAATGTAGCATATCCAAGACAAATAGCAATGTATCTATGTAGGGAAGTTGCTAATATGTCATTTCCAAGTATAGGTAAAGATTTTGGTGGAAGAGATCACTCTACAGTTCTACATGCATATTCCAAAATTAAAGATGAATATGAAACAAAATCAGAAACTAAAGATTTAATAGAAGATATTAAAAAAGCCTTATCTATTGCAGATTAGAAGTGATTATTACAAAAATATTACAAAAACATTTTAAAAGTGTTACGCAAAAAAAGTTATACACAGGTAACTGTGGAAAACCCTGTTAATAAAATGTGTATAACTATACGAAATTAAAATAATCCACAACAAACAAATTTTCTGTGGATAAATTTAACAAGTTATCCACAGGTTTATCAACAGGTGGAAAATTAGTAATAACAAGCTGTTGAGTATGTTATCCACATTTTCCACAATACCTACTACTACTACTACTATATTATATATATATAATAATAATATATATGTATATAGGACATTATGAATTTTGAAATTGTTAATAATGTGGATAACTAATTATAAAAGGAGAGCAAAAATGAATATAAAATGTAATTTGAAAGAATTAATAAATGGATTAAACATAGTATCTAAAACATCAATAACTAGAACAACAATGCCAATATTAGAAGGGGTACTTATAGAAGCTGAAAACAATAAATTAAAATTAACAACTAATGATTTAGAAATTGGTACAGAACATTCTATGGATTGTAAAACTATAGAAAATGGAAAAACAGTAGTTGAACTTAAAACATTAAATGAGATAGTAAGAAGAATTGAAGATGAAGAAGTAGAAATTCTAGTTGAAAATAATTTATTTGTACTAAAATCTGTAAATGGTATATTTAAGTTAGCAACTATGAATCCAAATGAGTATCCTAAATTACCAATATTTGATGTTGAAAACTCTATAACTATAAAACAAAAATTATTAAAAGATATGATAAGAAGAACTTTATTTGCTGTAAGTACAGATGAAAATAGACCTATATATATGGGAGCATTACTAAAAGTTGAAAATAATATATTAACTATTGTTGCTGTTGATGGATTCAGACTTGCATTAAGAAAAAGCATAAATGAAGAAAATATAAATGATTTTAAAGTTATTATTCCAGGTAAAGTTTTATCAGAATTATTAAAAGTTTTAAATGATGATGAAGAAAGTAAAGTTAAAATTGGAGTGAATAAAAACCAAGCACTATTTGAAATGGGAAAAAGTATTCTTGTTAGTAGAATAATTGAAGGAGAGTTCTTAAATTACAATACTATAATACCTGATTCTTATGAAACTAAAGTAAAAGTAAAAACAAAAAGCTTGCTTGACTCATTCGAAAGAGTAGCTTTGTTTGCAAAGGAAAATAAAGAAAAGGATAGAAAAGCACCGCTTAAAATGAACATTGGTATTGATGGTATAGTACTTAGCTGTGTAAGTGATGCGGGAGATGCTAAGGAAGGTGTACAAGCAATTGTTGAGGGAAAAGATATTGAAATTGGATTTAATCCAAGATATGTTATAGATACATTAAAAGTAATAGATGATCCTGAAATATGTATAGAGTTTACATCAAGTATTTCACCAGTATTAATTAAACCCGTAAATTCAAAGGAATACATATATGTTGTTTTACCAATAAAGTTAAGACAAAATTAAAATAAATATAAAAATTTGATGATAGGGAAGTTTTTAATAATAAAGTTAAACTTTCCTATTATCTTTAAAAAGAGGTAATTATGCAATTAAATAAGTTAATTTTAAATAATTTTAGAAATTATAAATATCAAGAAATTGATTTAATAAATGGAATAAATTTTTTTGAAGGAAATAATGCACAAGGAAAAACAAATATAATTGAATCTATATATATGTGTGCTTTTGGAAAATCATATAGAACAACCAAGGATTTAGAAGTACTAAAATTTAATGAGGAATTTTGTAGAATAAATTTAACATACAAAAAAAAGAATATAGAAAGCCAAATTGAGGTATATATAGATAAAAATAATAAAAAGCAACTAAAAAAAGATGGAGTTAAGATTACTAGATTATCGAATCACGTAGGAGAAATTCCACTTGTTATTTTTTCACCAGATAGTTTAAACATAGTAAAAGGAGCGCCATCTAAGAGAAGAACTTTTATTGATATGATATGTTCTCAACTTTCAAAATCATATTTAATAAATATTCAAGAGTATAATAAATGTCTAAAAATAAAAAACACTTTATTAAAAAATGAAAATATAGATAAAGACTATATTTATGTTTTACATGAAAAAATGTCTGATTATATTTATAATATTGTAAAGTATAGAGAAATAGTAATAAATGAAATTTTTAAAAAAGCTAAAAATATACATAAAGATATTACAAATGGAAAAGAAAATATTAAAATTACATATGTAACAGATTTTTTAAATATGGAGAAAAATAAAATTAAAGAAGTGTTGGATTCACATTTATATATAGATATTTTAAGGAAATCATCGGTAAAAGGAATTCAAAAAGATGATATTTTAATAGAAATAAATGATATGGAAGTTCAAAAGTATGGATCACAAGGTCAAAATAGGACAGTTATGCTTGTACTTAAATTAGCAAATTTTGAAGTGTTAAGAGAAAAAAAAGAGGAAAATCCAATTTTGCTTTTAGATGATATAATGTCAGAATTAGATGAAAATAGAATAAATTTTTTATTAAAATATATAGAAAACTATCAAAGTATAATAACTACAACTGATAGTAGCTTTGTGGAAAATGTGGATAATATAAAAATTTCAAAAGTTTCAAATGGAAGACTTGAAATTTGATATTAAAGTATGATATAACTATATGAGTTACAAGGAGAGGGTATATATATGGCAAAATATGACGAAAATCAAATACAGGTTTTAGAAGGGCTTGAAGCGGTTAGAAAAAGACCTGGTATGTATATAGGAAGTGTATCTGAAAGAGGTCTTCACCACTTGGTATATGAAATTGTAGATAATAGTGTTGACGAAGCTTTGGCAGGATACTGTACTGAAATCAATGTAGAAATATTACCAGATAACGTAATAACAGTAAAAGATAACGGTAGAGGTGTACCTTTAGGAATGCATCATAAAGTACACAAACCAGCGATTGAAGTTGTTTACACTATACTTCATGCAGGAGGAAAATTTGGCGGCGGTGGATATAAAGTATCTGGAGGACTTCATGGTGTTGGTGGATCTGTTGTTAATGCACTTTCAGAATGGATGAGTGTACAATCATGTAATGGTGATGGAATATATGAAATAAGTTTTGCAAGAGGAAAAGTTACAGAAGAACTTCATAAAGTAGCAGATTCAAAACAGACTGGTACAAAAGTTACTTTTAAGGCAGATGCTGAGATATTTGATACAACAATATATAATGCTGATACTTTAATTCAGAGATTTAGAGAAATGGCTTTTTTAAATAAAGGTTTAAAAATAACATTTTGGGATAAAAGAGAAGAAGGATCAGAACAACTTGTTTTTCACTATGAAGGTGGTTTAAAATCATTTGTTGATTTTCTAAATAAATCAAAAGAACCTATCAATAAAGATGTAATATATTTTGAAACTGAACAAAATGATGTTCAAGTTGAGGTTGCACTTCAATATACAAGTGCATATAGTGAAAATATTCTATCTTTTGTTAATAATATTCATACTGCCGAAGGTGGAACACATCTTGATGGATTTAAAAGAGGACTTACAAAGGCTTTTAATGATTATGCAAGAAACTTTAATATTATAAAAGAAAAAGATTCAAACCTTCAAGGTGAAGATATTCGTGAAGGTATAACTGCAATAGTTAGCGTAAGAGTTTTAGAGCCTCAATTTGAAGGACAAACAAAAACAAAACTTGGAAATAGTAATGTTACAGGAATTGTAAGCAGTATTACTAATAACAAGATAAGCACATATTTAGAAGAAAATCCACAAGTTGCAAAGGCTATTTTAGAAAAAACAATAAGTGCATCTCGAGCAAGGGAAGCTGCAAGAAAAGCTAGAGAACTAGTTAGAAGAAAAAGTGCTTTAGAAAGTACTACACTTCCTGGTAAACTTGCTGATTGTCAATCAAAAGACGCTTCAAAATGCGAGATATACATAGTTGAGGGAGATTCTGCTGGTGGAAGTGCTAAACAAGGAAGAGATAGAAGATTCCAAGCTATACTTCCATTATGGGGAAAAATGATAAATGTTGAAAAAACAAGAGCAGATAAGATATATAACAATGATAAGCTTTCTCCAGTTATTGTTGCACTAGGTGCAGGGATTGGAAATGATTTTAATGAAGAGAAATTAAGATATCATAAAATAATATTAATGGCCGATGCCGATGTTGATGGTGCACATATTAGAACATTACTTCTTACATTTTTCTTTAGATATATGAGACCACTTATAGAAAATGGATATGTATATATTGCTCAACCACCTCTATTCAAACTTGCAAAACGTGGAATGGAAGATGTATATTGCTATAACGAAGCTGATCTTGAAGTAAAACTAAAAGAATTAGAAGAAAAGGGAATAGCAAGAGATAGTCTTTCAATGCAAAGATATAAAGGTCTTGGTGAAATGGATTCAGAGCAATTATGGGAAACAACAATGAATCCTGAAAAAAGAATACTTGTTAGAGTTGAACTTGAAGACGCTATCAAAGCTGATGAAATATTTAGTGTGCTTATGGGTGAAAATGTTGAACCTAGAAGAAAGTTTATAGAAGAGAATGCTAAATATGTTACAAATTTAGATATATAAAAATATCTCCACTTTTAATTAAGTGGAGATAATTTAGTATGTTTAATAATCAACTCTTAAAGTTGAATACATGCCTGTAAGGGTGTTATGCTTATTAGTAATTCCGTTTTTGGAATTATAATAACATCCTTCAGGGAGATCAAGATAATCAATTGCAACAATTGGTTTTATAACAGGATTTAAAGTTGTATCATAATAAAGATACACTTTACCTGGATTGTGTTTTAAAATCCACATTGCAATTTCCTCTTCTGACATGTAATTTACTTTTTTCAAAGCGATACCACCTTTTTAATTAAAATTTGATATAAAATATCTTCTATAGAAATTATACCATAAATCCAAAGTTATGTCAACATATCTTTACATTTTAATTAAAATATGTTAATATATATAGTATAGAAATTTTTAATAGTGAAATTATAGTAGTATAAAAAGGAGCAAAAAATGGAAAAAATTAATAATCAATTAGTCTTAGTAAAGAAAAAGAAAGATAAAATTTTAATATTAAATATCATTATAATTATTTTAGGTACTATATTTATATCACTTGGAGCTTTTCATACAAATATTTGGTTTGATGAGTCATATTCTGTAGCAATTTCAAATCATAGTTTAAGTGAAATATGGAATATTGGCGGAAATGATGTACATCCAGTATTTTATTATATGATGTTAAAAATTGTATCTCTTATTTTTGGAAATAATATATTAGTTTTTAGATTATTTTCAATCGTTCCAATTGTTATATTATCAATTTTAGGTATAACACATATAAGGAAAGATTATGGAGAAAGAACAGGTATAATTTTCTCTTTTTTAACGTTGTTTTTACCAATAATTGCGGCGTACTCATCTGAAATAAGGATGTATACCTGGGTTATGTTATTTGTAACTATAACAGCAATATATGCAAATAGAATATATAAAAATGAACTATCAATTAAAAATTGGGTAATATTTGCTTTATTTAGTTTACTTAGTGCATATACCCATTATTATGGTTTAATGTTTGCTGGAATTATTAATGTAATTTTATTTATATATTTATTAAAGAATAGAAAAGGAAAAAACAAAGATTTAAAAATATTTATAATACAAGCTGTTGTTGAATGTTTACTATATGTTCCATGGTTATATTATTTTATAAAACAATTAACATCAGTAGGAGGAGGATATTGGATTAAACTTGAATTTCCTGATACATTGTATAATGTTTTGGGAATTCAATATATGGGAAGCTTAAGCAATATATTTGGATTTTGCTTTGCTATTTGTTTGTACATATATTTAGGATTTGTTATATATAGATGTAAAAAAGAAAGAATAAGTGTAAAAAATGCAAGGAATTCTTTATTATTATATGTATTAATAGTTTTTATAGCTTTTCTAATTTCGCTTAAAAGTCCTATACTTTATCCAAGATATTTAATGGCAATAACAGGTTTATTAATCTTTTTTATTGCAGATATTATGGCAAAAGAAAAGTCAAAATATATAACTATAGAAATATGTATAATTATTTTTGTTACTTCACTAATTAGCAATATTAATATTATAAATAACAACTACGATAATACAAATATGAAACAAATTGAATATCTAGAAGAAAATATAAAAGATGATGATATTATAGTGTATTCAAATATAGGAAATGGATCTGTATTTGCAGTATACTTTAAAGATAATAAACAGTACTTTTATAATGGGGATCATTGGAATGTTAAAGAAGCATATAAAGCGTATGGTCCACAAATGGAAACAGTTGAAGATTTAGATTTTTTAAAAGATTATAAAGGTAGAATATGGATAATTGATTCAACAGATAGTAGTTTTTATAACGATAAATTTAAAACTGATGATTATAAAGTAATTGATAGTAAAGTTATAAAAACAAAATATCCTAGTAGTTTTGATACAAATTATTCTGGATATGAATATAAACTAATTTTAATAGAAAAATAACACAAAGTATTGACAAAGATAACATATTATGTTAAAATAAGACTCGTAAAGTAGAGGAAATCTTCTCACCTTACGAGTTTTGTCTTAGTAAGGTTGTACAATATATAATATAATATATGCTTTTAGTATATATTATTATGTTGTTATTATGAGGAGATTGCCATACAAGCAATCTTTTTTTATATCTATTTTTTGGAGGTGTTTAATATAAAACAAGATTTTTTAATAAACGAGCAAATAAGATTTGCAGAAGTTCAAGTGATTGACGAAAATGGAGAAAAAATAGGAAAAATGAGTACAGGTAAGGCTGTAGATATGGCCTATGATAAAGGACTTGATTTAGTACTTGTATCTCCAAACAAAGATAATCCAGTTTGTAAAATGTTAAATTACAGTAAATACAAATTTGAAATGGCAAAAAAGGCTAAAGAAGCAAGAAAAAATCAAAAAGTAATTGAGATAAAAGAAATTAGATTATCACCAAATATTGATAAACATGATTTGGAAGTTAAAGCTAAAAATGCTAATAAATTTATTGCAAGTGGTAATAAAGTAAAAGTTAGTATGAGATTTAGAGGAAGAGAATTGAACTTTGTAAATCAAGGAAAAGAAATTATGAAGAATTTCTGTGAAATGCTTGAAGGTGTACAAGTAGATAAAGTTCCAAAAATGGAAGGAAAAAATCTAACAATGTTTTTATCACCATCAAAAAATAAATAAAGTTTGGAGAGGAGAGATTATTATGCCAAAAATGAAAACACATAGTTCATCTAAAAAAAGATTATCTGTAACAGGTAGTGGTAAAGTTAAAAGAAATGTAGCAAATCGTGCACATAAACTAACTGCAAAATCATCAAAGAGAAAAATGTCTTTGAAACAATCAGCTTATGTAGATAGCACAAGTAAAAATGCAGTTAAAAAATTACTACCATATAAATAATTATTAAACTAAAAAGGAGGAATTTAAAATGGCAAGAGTAAAAGGAGCTGTAACAACAAGAGCTAGACATAAAAAAGTTCTAAAAAGAGCAAAAGGTTATTTTGGAGCAAAATCTGTAAGATTTAAAATGGCAAATCAAGCTGTTATGAAATCATTAAAATATGCATATATAGGAAGAAAACAAAAGAAAAGAAATTTCAGACAACTTTGGATTGCAAGAATTAATGCAGGTGCAAGAATGTGTGGAACTACATACAGTAAATTAATGTCTAACTTAAAGAAAGCAAATGTTACAATTAATAGAAAAATGTTAGCTGAAATGGCTGTAAATGATATGGAAGGCTTTAAAACTTTAGTAGAAAAAGTTTCAAAATAATATAAGGAGGAGCTTATGATTTTAGCAGGAGATTTTAGAAATGGTGTTACATTTGAAATGGATTCTAATGTATATAGGGTAGTAGAATTTCAACATGTAAAACCAGGAAAAGGAGCAGCTTTTGTTAGAACAAAACTTAAGAATGTTATAACTGGGCAAACTTTAGAAAAAACTTTTAATCCATCTGAAAAAGTAGAAGAAGCTCAAGTAACTGTACAAGAAATGCAATATCTATACAGTGAAGGAGATATGTATACTTTTATGGATACAACTACTTATGAGCAAGTAGAACTTTCAAAAGAACAAATTGTAGATACTTTACCATATTTAAAAGATAGTATGTTAGTAAAAGTATTATCATATAAAGGTAAAATATTTGGTGTAGAACCACCAACATTTGTAGAACTTGAAGTAACATATACTGAACCAGGAATAAAAGGTGCAACTGCAACTGGTACAACAAAACCATGTACTGTAGAAACAGGTGCAAACTTTAATGTTCCAGTTTTTGTAAATATCGGTGATAAAATACGTATTGATACAAGAACAGGAAGCTATATGGAAAGAGTATAATGTTTATAATAAATTTTGTGCAAAAATTTCAATAGAAAATAATAGTTGAGTTTAGATTTTAAACTTGACTATTATTTTTTTATTATTAAAAATGTATAAAACTCACTAGAGTATTTCTATTTTTTATTCTAAAATTAATATAAATTATTATTATATATAAAAGGTTGTTTTAAAAAAATAATGAAAATTTATTGTGACAATTCAGACTATAATATAAAATTTTAGTAACGAAATTATTTCTTTAGGGGAAAATTGGTAAATACAAATATACAAAAAAGTGTATATTAAATTAGATGAAAATGAATAAAAAATGAAATGTGGATAAAATAAATTCATATTTAAATTTTTTCTGTTTTAATCAAAAATTTTGCTATCAAAATTTAATTTATTTTTTTTTTAATATATAATATAATATGTTTAAAAATTGTGATAAAATATGTTTATGGCAGGGAAATATTGTAAAGTTAAAAGTAGATGCTATTGTAAAAGAAGGAAATTCTCAAGGCTTAGGATGTTTTATACCAAACCATAATTGTATAGATAATCAAATTAATACGTTTGCAGGAGTTAGATTAAGACTTGCTTGTAATGAAATTATGAAAAAGTTGAATTATAATTTAGAAACAGGAGAGGCAATAATAAAAAAATGATACAATTTGCTAGCTAAATATGTAATTCAAACAGTTGGTTCAATAATTGAAAATGAAGTGACAGAAGAAAAAAATAAATTTCGTAGAAAACTTGACCTAAATCCAAGATGATGTTAAAATAATGATATATCCTGGTGCAGGAAATGATGATGTGATTGATTTCTATTATAAAGATCCTAATGGAAATTAATACATGCATGATAGATCAGATGATTATCCATATAGTAATATAATGGAATTATTGAGTGACTATAATAATAGTAAATTTGAACTAAAAGAAAATGGATTATTTAGAAAAAAATACAAATTGGTTATTAAAAGGAGAGATGATTAATGACTGCAGAAGAATTTGTTAATAATTGTTATAAAGAAAAACAAGAAATGTTAAAAATATATTTTGATAAAGAAAAGGAAACACAAGTGGGAAATCAAATAAAAAATATTGTTTCAAAAGGTAGTATATTGAATGATGAAGTAAAAGGATTAGTAAATTCAGTTATGAATGAAGTTTTCTATACTATTTTACTAGGATTAGATGGAGAAACATCATTAGGGGATATACAAATGCAATATAAAGTATATGATGAAAATGATAATTTGTTAGACGGAATAGAAAGCTATGCTTATGATTTATTTATGAATGAAGAATAAAGAATTAAAAAGGTTGATGTTATAAATGGAAAATAACAATTCTATAATAGGAATAAAAATCAATAAAACAAATATTTCTGCAAAATGTATTATGATTATAAAAAAATATCAAGATTTACCTATATCAGAGATAAAACAAAAAATTGAAAAAAACAAATATATTTTAACTTGTGATTATATAGATGATAATGGGATTAAATCTGTATTAGGATTATATAATGAGTTAAATGCAGAAGAAGTGAATTGCAGTTTATATGAGCATAATAATCCAACTACTATTGAATTTCTTAACAATTTACTTAATTCTTATGAAGAAACTAGAAAACAAGTTGAGGAAGATATAGAAAATGAAGTACAAGCTGAAATTTTAGAAAAAGTATTTAAAGATTATATAAAATTTAGTGACGTTGATGAAAAATTAATAAGTCAATATGAGGAAAAATTGCCTCAAAAAATTATTTATATATGGAAAAATTATGGATTAGGTACTTTTTATAATGGATATTTAAAAATAATCAATCCAAATGAATATAAGGAATTAATAGAAAAAACATATTTTCAAGGTAATGTTTCAATACCAATTTTTGCAACTGCATTTGGAGATATTATTACATGGGAAAAGAACCAATTTATTGGTATTATAAAATATAGATATGGAGAAAACGATGTAATATCCGATGAATTTGATTTTTTTTATGAAGACTTATTGGACGGAGAATTTGACGATACAGATTTTAATATAAAGAAATACAAAGAGGCTTTAAATAAATATGGTATGCTTGAATATGATGAATGTTTTGGATATGTTCCACTTATTGCTATGGGTGGTAAAGAAAGTGTAGAAAATATAAAAAAAGCAAAAATAAAAGAGCATATTTCTCTAATTAGCAATTTCATTGGAGAAATATAGTAAAGCAATAAAGAAAGATAATTGTTTATAAAATTAGAAAAATATTATGAGGAAAAATATTATGATAGATAAAATGATAATTAATAAATTAAGCATAGAACTGAAAGAAATACTAGAAGAAGAGCTAAAAGCTGGAAATGAAATTGTTGAAACATCAGAAGGAGGATTTACCAATGCTTCTAGGGAACATATTTTTATATTTTTAAAATATCCATTTAAAACAAAAATACGAAATAATTTAAAAGGGATAACTTATATAGAAATAAATGATAGACATTACTGGAAAGCTGAATATACAGATGAAAAGAATCATCAAACATTGGCATGTAATTTTTAGGAGGAATAGTAAATGAACAGAATTCTGAATGGAATAAAAGAAATAATTAAACAAAACATAAACGAATACTTACCAGAATTAAAACCAAGTGATTTAGAAGAAAACGGCACAGTTTATTATATGAACGGGAAAAATGGAACTCAATTTGATTGGTACGTTAATGCGCATTTACCTAGCTTTATGGTATTTTACAATGACGAACAAAATCTAGGAGCAGTAAAGTTATCAATTTATACAGATGGTCAAGTAATATTATATATTTATGGAGATAAAGGAAACAAAGTTATTAAAGAAGTCAAAACTTCAATAGAAGTTGCAGAAAACGAATTATTTAATCTAGCGGTAATATTAAAAAGTGAAGCAGATGATAAGAGTATTTGGGAGGCAAGTATAGATAAAATAAATACTGATGTTGAGATTAACGATAAAAAAATAACAGAATTTCAAGATTCTGAGCAATATATGGAACCAATTAAAAATAGATTGAAACTATTAAATAAAACGGCGTATCTTTCTAAAAAAATATTAGAAGAAGGTTGGAAAATTGGATATATGCGCAGAGATAAGCCTGTAAATGAAAATGATAGTGGCTGGTCGTTTATGGCAGGAAATGAAGACGATGAATACTATAACGATTATAAAAATATTGCATTAGTAAGTGTACAAGAAGTATACCAATTAGATCCAGATATTTTGGGGTATATTGAAAATTCAGTAGGTACAGCACTTATTAGGATATCTTCTAATGAGTTCGAGATAGATAAAAATGATAAAGAAATATTTATGGAGAAAAGAAAGGTTTAAAAGTTTATGGAAGAATTATTTAAAGATTTCGAATTTAATGAAAGTACAGATTATAATATAAAAGAAATAAATGGTAATCAATTACCAAGTGATTATTTAGAATTTATGCATAAGCATAACGGTGGTGAAGGAGATGTAGGTAAAAATTCATATATGCAATTTATAAAACTAGAAGAGCTTGTTGATTATAATAATGATTATCAAATTTCTAATCATTTTCCTAATTGTTTTGCTTTTGGAGGTGATTTAGGAGAAAATCATTTTTGTTATAATTTCGCAACTAATGAATATTTTGCAATAGATTGCTGTACTACTGGTTTAGAAGATAGTTATTGCAAAGCTACATCATTATATGAATTTATTAAAAATTGGGAAAAGCAATTAGAGGGAGAAAATGATTATGAAATATGAAGATACTAATTTACCTAAAAAAGTAAGTAAATATTTAGATTTAATATATGAGGATAAGGAATTAAATGATGCATTCTTTGAATGTGATATAGAATTATATGGACCAGAGTGGATAACGGATTTAGAGAATGATGAAAATTGGCTTGAAGATTTGATGGGACCAGGAGAAACAAATTATGATTTAAAGCCTTTTGCTAGAGAAGGAACAGGAGCATTATGGACACTTCTAAATGATGAAATAGTTGGATACATTGGTACAGAAGGAGAATGTGGAATAGTTGCTAGAAATATAGATGAATTTATGAATATAGTTGCTACTTTAAAATGTAGTTTTATAAGACTAAAAGATGAAGATGATTTTATAAAAAATTTTAATAAAATAAATGAAGAATATGAACATAAAGAAATAATGAATAAATTTATTGAACAACATAAGTTTGAAAAAGACCCTAAAAAAATCTATGAACTATTAAAATTAGGAATAACAACAAAACCATTTTTCGTAATCAAAGCGATAGATGATGAATATGTAGATTCATATTCAATAATAGGACACGATGATGGACAGGAATCATTAGAAAGATTTATAAGAGATTATTTATAAAAAAGGAGGTCGTTATGAACTACGAAAGACCATATTATGAAGATATTAATTATCATCCACTAATGTTTTATGTTATATTCGGAGCAAAAGAAGAAGAGTTAGAAATCTCAAGAGAACGACACAATATAGATGAAGTTCCAGAAGGTTTAAATATGAATATGCTTACACGAGAAAAACATAGCGAATATATGGATAATTTAATAGGAGGAACATTAGGAAAATTACTAAAAGAGGAACAGCCAGAATTATACGAAAAAATACAAAAAGAAAATATTTGGGCAATTGTAAATGGAGAAATTAAGCACGATGATAATTTAAAGTATTTACGAAACACAATAGGAGTTGTACAAGCATTTATAGATGCAGGAGCAATAGCTGTTTTAGATATTCAAACATTTTCATTATATTCAGCGTCAGAATTTACAGAAAAAATATTTTCAAAAAAACTTGATATATATTCACATGTTAAAATTTTAATTTCAAAAATGGAAGATGGAAATATATGGCTACATACGAGAGGGCTTCGTAAATTTGGAAGACCAGATATAAGTATAGAAAATGTACCTGAATCTGAAGAAAATAAAGTGGTAAGAATTGCAAACCAAATGATTTATTATAGTTCATTAGGTGTACTTTTTAATAAAAAAGTAAAATTACATTTATATAAAGATAAAGAAGAAGCTGTAATTATTAATCCTAAATTTGTAGGAGATTATGAAAATGTGGATTTTAATAATGCCTATTGCAAATTATTATGGAAAGAATGTGAGGAAGAATAACTTATGGATAAAGAAATTTTAAATAATTTAAAAGAAGATGTTAATGGCTTAGGATGGCTTGAAGGCAAGTTTGAATCCAAGTCATTGTTTCAAGGGAAAATAGACATTACTATAATGGATAATACTGATGTAGCAAAAGAATATGCTGAGAAATGTATCGCACACTATAATGCTATAAATAATAACAAAGAGTTGCTTAAAAAAATACAGGAAGGTCTTGCAAAATTTATGCTTTATATGTATGAGGAATGGAAAGCAATGGGCATATATGATGATATTACAAAAGATATTGAACCAGTTATAAATGGATATAAAGAAGGGAATAGTCTTCTTAAATATCTGACAAAACCTGGGCTTTATATTGAATTACCAGAAAATATTGATGAAATTGGGTATGTGATACAGACAGAATGTCCGTGGGAGCCAGAGCATATGTGTGCTATTGTTATTCTAGAAAATGAATTAAAGTATGTAGGACCATCAGAAGGCAATACTCCTTGGGATGATGATGATGAGTATTATTGTATATGGAATGACGATGATGTTACAGAGTAGTAATTAGATAAGGAAAGAGAGTTATTTTATGAGTAATTGTATTAGCAAATTTATTGAAAAATTTAAACCAGGAGTAAATTTACAAAAGCCAGATGAAGAAATTTTAAACTTTGGTAAACAAATGTTACCAAAGGAAATAATAGAATTATGGGAAGAATACGGATTTGGCGAATATGGAGATGGCTTACTTAAAGTAATTGATCCTAGAGAATACATGAACAGTTTATATACATGGCTAGGTCAAAAAGACTTTAATAAAATACCAATAATAGTAACTGCTTTCGGAGATATATTCTATTACAGAAAATTAGAAGATAATGAAAATGATGTGTCTTTATTAAATATACATTACAGAAAAATTGAAGTTTGTGGATATTCTTATCAAGAATTTTTTGAAAGATATATTATTGATGAAGATATTATAAAAAATGTATTAAGAGCTGATTTATATAAGCAAGCTGTAAAAGAATTAGGAAAACTTGATTATAAAGATATATTTTTCTTTACTCCAGCATTAGTTTTAGGTGGAGGAGAAGATGTAAAATATATAAAAAAAGGAAATGGAGCTGTCCATCATCAAGTTTTATTGCAAATTGGTCAGTAAAGGAGAAGACTATATAGAAGTAAAAGATAACATATATAAAACAGTTATGGAAGTGGAGGAAGACGATAAAGTACTTTCTATAGAACAGGTTACAGATAAAGAATTACTAAAAGAATTGGAAAAAATAACAGATTGGAAACAATCAGACTGTGAGATTGAAGAAGATTATTTGATAGCACACTACAATGGGAAAAAATATTATAAGGATATAGAAGATGAAGAAAACATTATATTTAAAAATATGGATGAAGATACAGAAAAAACTGTATATGTAACATCAATAGTTTTTGAATCAGAACCAGAGCTTAATGAAAATCAACCATCAGATAAATATGTATCTCAATATCCATTAGAGGATATATTAGACAAATTTGGATGTTATTGTGGAGATAGTTTTGAAAAAGAAAACAAAGAAGACCCTGTTAATTCTTATATAGAATTCGCAAGTGAAGATATTAAAGGAATTGAAAATCTTTTAACGATTATAGAAAAACATGTTTATAATAAGGAAGATGGTGAGTATGTTAAATTAATAATAGAGTAATATGCACATCATTAAATAAAAAGGAGGAAAATAAAATGGAAGAATTTGATACAAAGGAAAGAGCAGAAGAATTATTTAGAAATGTAAATGGATTAGGAGAAAAAAATTGTATATTTATTTGTTTTTTAGATACTAATAGAGAAGGACTAAAATATGGAGCTCTTGGTGCTTTAGGTGGAGTTGTTGGAGGTGCAGTTGTTGGGGCAGTTGCTGGCGCAGCGGCATTTTCTTCAGGAGTGGTAGATGGAATGAATAGAAAAAGTGATGGATATTTAATAAATTGGACTGAAAAAGGTCTTGGTATAATTCCACTTGATGCTACAGCTGTTATGCTAACATTAACTCCGGCAAAATTAAAAGCAGATACATCATCATATTTCTTTGTTAACAATGAACAAATTGAAAGTATTGTCGTAAAGAATTTTAATATATTTAATTCAAGTACTAAAAGAGTAATAATAGCATTAAAAAATAAACAAAAACTACATTTAATGGCAAGACTTAATGAAAAATTAATACCATATCAAAATGAAAATCTAAGTAAATTTGCAGAAAGATATAAAAAATAAATGAATTTTAAATTTTATTTAATAAAAGATAATATATTATTTTTTTCATGTAATAACTAAAATTTGAAATTTACAGACAATGAATAGATTAATGAGATTGTGTTTTGAGTAAATTAAGTGATTCAACATAATCAATCGGTAATACAGATATAATGTTAACTATTGAAGAATTGACACAAGTAATTAAATAATGTAAAATATAGTCAAAAATGGATAACTTATATAAATTATTAAAAAATTAATATAAATAAGAAGAATTATTATAAAAATATATAGGAATCACCAAAATAACAATAAAATCTTTTTTAAAATATCTTTCAATGGATATTAAGAAAATATTTAATAAAAAATATATGTATGTATTGAAAGTATTATTGTCATGAATTATGTTTAGAAATGTGATGGAAACTTTAACTGCTTAAAATATGATATAACATATAAAATATGTGGATATATTTAAGTATATTACAAAATTCCAAGTAATGATAGATGAGTTTATAGAAAAATAAGATGTAAGAGGTTTGATATGGATAGAAAGGAATTTATAAAAAAGGTAAGAAAGCTTCGAATTCCAAATTTTTTATTTAATTTAGATGGCATTGGCCGTGATGATGAAAGATTTTGTCTTATCAAGGCCGGTGATAAATGGAATGTTTATTATTCAGAAAGAGGATGTAAAACAACAAATGAATTTTTTTATACTGAAAGTGATGCTTTAGAATATATAATAAAAAGATTTTCTGAATAATAAATAAGAATTTTTGCAAATGAACTAAATCTGTGTAAAATCACTTTAATTAAATTTTTTTAACAAAAACAGATTTAATGTTTGAATATTAAATAGGATTAGTATAAAATATAGATATATGAAATAACATATGGATATTTGATTTATTAATAATCTTGTAGAACAATTTGTAATTTAATGAGTGATATGGAGGAATATATATAATATGGAGAAATTTGAAGTTAGATTTAAAAAAACTGATTTATTAGTATACTTATTATGCGAATCAGTATTTATAATTGCGTGTATTGTGATGTTCATAAAGAGATATAATTTTAAATTAAGTATGATTTTGGCTATCTATTTATTTGTTACTAGTGCGCTAATGGTTTCATCAACAATTTTATTTAGAGTTAGTGTTGAAAATGAAAAATTTAAAGTTAGAACAAAATTTGGGAAAAAATATGAATTTGATCTTTCTGAAATTTTTCGAATTAATTATACAAAACATGATAATTTAAAACATGGACCACAGTATGCTTTGATTATTACTACCCAAAATAGAGAGTTGGAATTAATCAGACAAATGAAGGGCTTTGACACTATGGTAAATTATCTTTTGAATAAATACAATGATGGTAAAATAGATGATAAAGTAATATCTAAATACTGTTATTGTTCATTAAAGAAGATAAATAATTGATTTAAAAATAGCAATAAATAATTGTATAAAGGAATTAGATTTTGATGTTACACTAAAATTATTTATGGAGAAGGTTTCAAGTGGCGACAATAACACTATATAAAGAAAAAGTCAACGGCGTAGGTGGACTGATTGATAATTTAATAAAATCATCAAGTAATCTTGATGTTCAGCTCGGAACGCTGAAAATACTCTTCAAGGAGTTGACAGCAGTACCTGTAATTTGCAGGACGCTGTAGATAGTATCAGTTCTTCGTCAAAGAGTGAAAATCAAAAATTGAAGATTTGAAAAGGCTAAATAATAAACTTAGTGAATTTATTGAAACTGCAGCAAGAAAGGATTCAGTGGCAGAATCGAAAATAAAAAAATCTAAAGAGGATTTTTATACAAAGTATTCTTATTTAAAGCCGGAATGTGAGAAAAGTCCTATTGAGCATATATGTGATGGTGTACAATCGGCAGCAGATTGGTGTAAGGAGCATTGGAAATTTATTGCTACAGTAGTTCGTGTGGCGGTTGCAGTTGTTTTGCTTTGTACAGGCGTCGGTTCAGGTTTAGGTGCTGAAATTATCGCCGGGGCCTGCTGGGGTGCTATTTTAGGTGCTTGTATAGGAGGTGTGTCCGGAGGGTTGGAAAGTGTTGCCAACGGAGGCTCGTTCCTAGAAGGTTTCGAAGATGGAGCACTTTCGGGTGCAATAAGTGGTGCAATTGGCGGAGCTGCTTTTGCCGGACTTGGACAATTAGGTGCAGTTGCCGGTAAGGAAATTAAATGTATGTCCGGCTTTGGTAAATTTATCAAAGGAACAGCATCGGTAACAAAGGTAATGAGTACCGCCATGGGCGAATTTGATACAATAGCACTTGTTGATAAAGCTTTTGGAAACGGTGATATTGCCACATTGAATGCCAAATTGCACGAAAGCAAAACGTATAACATTTTCCAAACAGGTGTAACAGCAATCGCCGTATTTACAGGTGATATGACTACAACAATGAAATGCTTTGTTGCAGGTACGCTTGTTCTTACCACAAGTGGCTTGGTTGCAATTGAAAATATTAAGCCAGGAGACATGGTTTATGCTGCAGATGCAGAAACATTAGAAGTATCTACTAAGCAGGTTCTTGAAACATATATCAGGGAAACATCAAGTCTTGTTCATCTTACAATAAGCGGTGAAAATATTATTTCAACATATGACCACCCGTATTATGTAAAAGATAAAGGTTTTGTCAGTGCTGAAGCCTTGTGGATAGGTGCAGAACTTATTGATAAAAATGGAAATGTTGTCCTTGTTAAACAGCTTTACCGAGAAAACTTAGGTGATGAATCGGTTAAGGTCTATAACTTTCAAGTTGAAGATTATCATACATATTTTGTCAGTGAGAATTGTATTTTGGTTCATAATGCAGGCGACTTGTATGCAAGAGGTAAATATAGAAAGTCAACGCACGAAAAAATGAAAGCGGAAGCCCCTAGAGATGCTGATGGTAATATGATATGTCCGACTTGTGGTAAAAAAATTCCAGAAACTATTACCCAAAATGGCAGAACACGTGTTGGGTATGATGGAGATCATTATCCGACAACTTGGAGTGAGCGTGTACAAGAAATGAAGAAGTGGCCAACTGCTCCAACGAGAAAACAAGTTCTTGATATTTACAATCAAGATGTTAGAGCACAATGTCCCAATTGCAATCAAGGACATATGTTTGAAGGTGTTAAAGGAGATGTTGCAAAATGAATGTAGGAGAGTTATTACTAGACCATTACGAACATTTTTTAGGTGACTATATTGGTGCAGATGTTTATAGTAATGGGGAGCAAGAAATTCAGATACTAGGTTTTCCTAAAGTGATTGAAAATAGTATGGTATTTATCACGTTAGGAGTATCAAAGTATTCTGATATGATAAACAATCAGTGTGAGATTGCTTTGGCTGTGGACGAAAGTTACGATGAATGTGCTGAAGTGTTAGCAAATGCAGTTTTCTATATCTTATCAAATAGAATGAATTTTGGAAAAGGTATTCTTATTGAGGGCGTAGAAAATATTAATGCTAGTTTTGCAGAGAAATACAATAAAACAGCTTTGTATTTTACAAATGTGTTTGTACTACCGGAAAACTTTGCTTTTGTAAATGATGTATGCTGTATTTATATGTGTCTCTTTGTTTCTAAAGATGAAGCTGAATTTATCAAGAAATATGGTAGCGAAAAATTTGAAGACCTTCTAGAAAATAGTGATGTTGATGTTATTGATTTAAAGCGAAAATCTGTTTTATAAAAAAATTGAAAACGCCTTATTAATACAGTGGCTTTTTGAATATGTTCTTAACTTGTAGACAATAACAGAAAAATACATTTAGTTGCTCAAATAATCCGTGAATACTTGCATGACGAAACAGTTAAGGTTTATAATTTTAAGGTGAGCCAAAACCATACGTATCATGTAGGAATCCATAGCGTATTGGTGCATAACGCAAATTATCCTTCTAATCGAGATAAATATATGGGTAAAACACCTAGTAAAAAATCGAAGGTGGGGCAAGCAGTTATAGACAAAATGAGATCTGAAGGAAGAATTAGAGAAGGTGCGGAGGGACTTGAATTTAAAGCAGGAGATGGAAACTGGTATTCTGTTGATCGTGCTGATATGGCTCATATCAAAGATGCAGTATCGTGGTGGAATGAAGAAGGTCGAAACTATGGTGCAAAATCTCCAGAAGTTCGAGCTTTTATGAAGGATCCAAATAATTATGAATTGGAATTGGATTCTATTAATCGCTCACAAGGTCCCCATAATCAAACGTATTTGCCCCCTAATAAGTAATGAGAATCAAAGAAAAGAGAGGATTTTTATGGAATTAAATGATAAAGTGTATGATGAAATAAAGCAAAGGAGTGCGAGGGGCAATGAACTCGCAGACTCCGAGTATTATCGAGAGGCACTTAATGAGTTTAAAAAAGCATTAGAATTATTGCCACAGCCTGTTTATATGTGGGAAGCTTCCACTTGGCTGTATGCATCTATTGGTGATATGTATTTTCAGCTAAATGATTATTCCGATAGCTTGGATTCCTTCTTGCAAGCACAGAAGTGTCCTGATGGCTTAGGAAACCCGTTTATCTGCGTTAGAATCGGAGAATGTTTTTTTGAATTAGGAAACATAGAAAAGGCAAAACAATATTTAATGCAGGCATATATGCTTGAAGGAGAGAAAATTTTCTTGGATGCCGATCCAAAGTATTTAGCATTAATTCTCCCATTAGTTTAGGCATAAAAATTAAAAGTTCAAGAGGATAAATTATTGCTGCTCTTAATGCCAAATTACACGAAAGCAAAGCGTTTAACATTTTCCAAATAGGTGTAACAGCAACCGCCGTATTTACAGGTGGTATGCCGACAACAATGAAATGCTTTGTAGCGGGTACGCTTGTTCTTACCGCAAGTGGCTTAGTTGCAATTGAAAATATTAAGCCAGGAGATATGGTTTATGCTGCAGATGCAGAAACATTAGAAGTATCTACTAAGCAGGTTCTTGAAACATATATCAGGGAAACATCAAGTCTTGTTCATCTTACAATAAGCGGTGAAAATATTATTTCAACATATGACCACCCGTATTATGTAAAAGATAAAGGTTTTGTCAGTGCTGAAGCCTTGTGGATAGGTGCAGAACTTATTGATAAAAATGGAAATGTTGTCCTTGTTAAACAGCTTTACCGAGAAAACTTAGGTGATGAATCGGTTAAGGTCTATACCTTTCAAGTTGAAGATTATCATACATATTTTGTTGGCTTAAATACAATTTTGGTTCACAACTCAAATTGTCATTTAATTCAAAATTCGGACGGCTCATATGATGCTGAATTGTCTTATAAGGAAGGATGGACACCTGAACAAAGAGCACAGGATGATGCTAAATGCAAAGCGTTGTCAGATGCATATACCGTTAAAATCAATGTCGCAGGAAAGAGAAATGGTACAAAAACATCACGCTATAGAAAAGATAATGCTATTCCTTCTAATCAAGATGTTGATCATACAATTGATCTGCAACTAGGTGGTCAAGATAATGTAATTAATATGAATGGATTAGATAAAAGCGTAAATAGAAGTTTAGGAAAGCAAATTAACATTCTTATTAAAAACCTTCATGAAGGTACGGTGCTTGGAAAGTTTACTATGAAGTAAGGAGAGAGTAAAATGTTTGAAATATTTAAAAAATATGTGGGCTTAAATGATGGGGTAATTAGTAATTCACCTGAGGAATTTCTGTCATCAGTTGAAGGAAAAACATTCTTAAATGGAATGTATCGTGTTTTTAATCTGTCGGAAATAGAAAAATGGTGTAAAATTGTTGTACATACTTTCCCAGCATATAAAGGTCAAATCAAGGTTTTTGCATATGATTGGCTTGGCAGAATATTTGCAGTTAAAAAATTACAGGGTACAGTACTTATGTTTGAACCGGGAACGGGTGAGGTCTTTGATATCCCGGTAACTATTGAAGATTTTCACAATGTAGAAATCGTAGAATATCATGAGGACTCGTTGGCATCAGAATTTTTTAACGAGTGGTATGAAAAACAGGAACACTATGTATTAAAACACAATGAATGTGCCGGATACAAGGTACCGTTATTCTTAAACGGGGATGATGTTGTCGATAATTTGGAGATAAGTGATATGGAAGTATATTGGGAAATAATGATACCGTTAATTAATTTATAATGATGAGTCAAGATACTGTACAGAGCTGACTTAACGGAGTATTACATTTGAGATAATGATTATAACACGAGAATGAAGTTGAATGAAGCCTTTTGAAAGAATAAGAAATGATTTGTGGAATATTATGAGGCAATACATTTAAAGCAAAATGACAGCTATTATGTGAGAGGAGGTGTCCTATGGCAACAATAACACTATATAAAGAAAAAGTCCGGTGTTGGCGGGCTGCTTGATAATTTAATAAAATCATCAAGTAATCTTGATGTTAAGCTTGGAACACTGAAAAATACTCTTCAAGGTGTTGATAGCAGTACTTGCAATTTGCAGGATAATGTTTCATCTATAACTAGTGTTCTTATAAGTTCTTTACAAATATCTTTATCTAAGTAATTATTTTGAAAAACTTTAATTTTGCCTGTCCACACAGCATACCAAACGTCAATAGGTTTTACCAAATTCTAATCTACTTTTTTGTATGACATTATTCTATCTCATATAATAATATTTGATTATATAATATAACCAGTAATATTATAACATATATTTACATAAAAAAACAAATAAAACACTCGAGAAATTAATCTCGAGTGTTAAAGTTACACTATACTTGAATGAATATTTTTTCGTATCTTTTGAGTATTAGTTCAAAAGCCCTCATTGCTTCTTTGCCGTTTGTCGTAGTAGGGTACATAGATGTAATGCCAAAATCATATTTACCGTCGTCTATATCAACTGACAATCCTCTATATCCATACCATATACGATGTGTTCTGTAGGAACCATCATTTACAAAAACAATTCGATCAAGACATCTTACATCAGATATTAATCTATTAAATATTTTTATTGCTGTTTTATCATTGAAATATCGTTTAATAGATTTTAATCTTCTTATTGTATCTTTTCTGCTAAGTTTTTCTTCTGACATTTGTATGTATGCAAACAAATCATTAGCATACTCTTGGTCAGAATTAAACATAAATGTGTTTCTTTTTTCATATAGAGGTAAATATTTAGGTGTACTTGGTCTCCTTATTTCTGATAAGGTTTTTCCACATTCTGGGGCAAAATTTATTGTGTTAGTTGTTGTTTCTCTCATTGTAAAGTCTCCTTTAAAATTTATTTTCTGGGAATGCTTCCGAATTAATTATTCGGGAGTATTAAAATTTAATTACAATTATATTATATCACATATATATATATAAGTCAAATTTTATGTAAATTAATCGCTGGGTTTATAAAATATTTTCTAATCTATTGAAAAAATAGTCTAATTGTTGTATAATATGTAAAAATTAAATTAGGAGAAACGATATGAGATTTACAAATAATTATAAAGATAAAATAAAAAAAATAGTAGAAGATAAAAATTTAACATATTATATAGATACAATGGGGTGTTCGATGAATGAGAACGACTCAAGTAAATATGCTGGAATTCTAGAAAGTATAGGATTTAAAAGAGAAGAAAATGAAGAAAAAGCAAATTTAATTTTATTTAATACTTGTTGTATAAGAGAAAATGCTGAAAATACATTATTTGGAAGACTTGGGACATTGAAAAAATATAAAATGAACAATGAGAATGTATATATTGTTGTGGTTGGCTGTATGACACAGCAAAAACATATTATAGAAAAAATAAAAAAATCATATAGATTTGTAGATATAACTTTAGGAACTGGTGCAATGAATAGTTTTCCAAGTAAACTATATGACTTACTTAAGGAAAAAAAGAAAAATATAGAGTTTGTTGACGTTACAAATGAAATAGAAGAAGAAGTGCCTATAAAATATGATAGTAAGTATAAAGCTAGTGTAAGCATAATATATGGTTGTAATAATTTTTGCTCATATTGTATAGTCCCATATGTTAGAGGAAGAGAGAGAAGCAGAAGACCTGAAGATATATTAAATGATGTAAGAAAACTTGCAAAAGAAGGATATAAAGAAATAATGCTATTAGGTCAGAATGTAAATTCATATGGAAATGATTTTAAAGATACCAATTATAGCTTTCCAAATTTATTGCAAGATATTGAAAAAATAGATGGAATTGAAATAATTAGGTTCATGTCACCTCATCCAAAGGATTTTAGTGATGAGTTAATTGATGTTATAAAAAGTTCAAAAAAAATTGCAAGGCAAATTCATTTACCTTTACAATCTGGAAGTAGTAAGATATTAAAAGAAATGAACAGAAAACATACAAAAGAAGATTATCTTAAAATTGTTAATAAGTTAAAAAATGCAGATGAAAATATTTCTATTTCAACAGATATTATTGTTGGATTTCCAGGTGAAACAGAAGAAGATTTCCTTGATACATTAGATGTTGTAAAAAAAGTTAAGTTTGATCAAATATATATGTTTATTTATTCAAAAAGAGTTGGGACTAGAGCAGAAAAGATGGAAGATAATACACCTGAAGAAGAAAAGGTAAGAAGACTTGAAAGAATAAAAGAAATATATGAGGAATATTTGCCTGAAAATAACAAAAAAATGATAGGAAAAACATATAAAGTACTTGTTGAAGGAGTAAGTAAAAATAATGATAAATTACTTACTGGAAGAACATCACAAAACAAAGTAGTTATATTTGATGGGGATAAATCAAATATAGGGAAGATAGTAAATGTTGAGATACTTAGTGAACATTTATGGTATTTAAAAGGTAAAATAGTGTAAATAATGGTTAGAAATATCTAGCCATTTTTTTGTAATAAAAAAATATATTTATAATATACTTTAGTATGAACTTGTACTATGTGGAGGATAATGTATGGAAAATATGGTTTCAGCAAGAAGACTCAGAAAAAGTATGTTAAAAGATGTAGGTGGCAAAGTTAATTTTGGTGATATTGGAATATCTAATGTTACAATAAAAAGAAAAATAAAAGAACATGAAAATGAAAGCTTTTTTGACGAAGAAGAATCTTGTGAAGAAAGAAAAAAAGTGGGAAATTTTAAGAAAAAATTTTTCATAAAGTTCTTTATTTCAGTAAATATTATTTTTTTATGTTTAATATGTAAATTGATGTTTAAAGAACAAGTATTAAATAATAAATACGCAAAATATATAGTAAATGAATACAATAAAGATTATACAAAAATAGGTGTTTTAGAAAAAGTGGAGGAAGTATCAAAATATGTATATGAAGCTGGAAAATTTATAATTCCAGAAAAAATAGCAATAACTTTATCATCTAAATATTTACAATATATAAAACCTAATTTTATAAATTTAAGTCTAAAAGATGAGATATTAAAAGTTTTTAATAAAAATTCAAATATAGAAGAAAATAATGATTCATTTGTTGAACAATCTGAAATAAACGATAAATCAAATGAAAATATAGGAGTAGGAGGAGGAGAACCTTACGAGGAAGCAAAATTAGAGGAAGTAATTAGTGCTATAAGTATAATGGATACAGATATTGATGAAATACTAAAGAAAAATATAAATATTATAGTTCCTGTAAAGGGAACTATAACTTCAAGATATGGAGCAAGAGAGCAAATTTTTGAAAATGTTAATCCATATCATACAGGAATTGACATAGCAAATAAAAAAAATACTCAGATTATAAGTGCTACAGATGGTAAAGTTGTAAAAACAGAAAAAATGAACAAATATTATGGCAATAATGTTGAAGTAGAAAAAGATGGAGTTATATTTAAATATGCACATCTAGAAACAATCCAAGTAAAGGAAAATGATGAAATTAAACAAGGTGATAAAATTGGATTAATGGGAAGCACAGGTATGTCGACAGGACCACATTTACATTTTGAAATAAAAATAAATAATAGGACTGTTGATCCGGAAAAAATATTAGAATTTTAATAAAATATGGAGGCAAATATGAAAATAAAAACCCCATTTTTTGATATAAAAATAGACATTATATTTATAATAATAATGTTTATTTTTTTATTCTCTAATAATATAAGAAGTTTTTTATCATCATATCTTATTTGTTATTTATTTATAGTATTTCATGAGTCTTCACATATGTTTGTTGCAACGTTATTTGGAAAAGAAATTGAAATATTTACTATAGGACTATTTGGTGTAAATATAGTTTTTAAAAAGTTACATTATAACCTAGAAGAAAATTATTTATCCAAAAAATATTTAATAAGAGATATATTTATATTTTTAGCAGGGCCCTTATCAAATTTAGTATTAGCCATCATCTTTAAAAATATAAAGGTGGTATATGATATAAATATTTTCTTATGCATTTTAAATTTAATACCGGTATATCCTTTAGATGGGTATAATATATTTAAAAATCTGTTGCTACTTAAACTAGATGAAAGAAATACAGATAAAATAATAAATATTATTAGTTATATTGTATTTTTGATTTTATTTATTTGTGGAATTTTAATATTTATTTTATTATATAATCCAAGTTTTGTTTTGTTTTTATTATATTTGGTTATATTAAAATTATCGTATAAAAATAGTAAAAAGCATACAAAATATTACAACTAAAAGCATATTAAAATAATGTTGCAAACAAATGACAAAAATATTACAAAATTTCTAAAAAATACTTGATTTTTTCTCTTAAAAATAGTATCATATATGTAGCTTAAACATGGGGGTGAATATAAGTGGCTATTGGAGATATCATTGTTGGTTTAGATCTTGGTGCAACAAAAATAAGTTGTGTTATAGGTCAAGTGAATAAATTTAGCGAAATAGAAGTTATAGGATATGGTTTATCTGATAGTTCGGGAATAAAAAAAGGAAGAATTTTAGACCCTCAAAGTGTAGCGAATGCAGTTAGAAATGCGGTTGATGCAGCCGAAGAAGTATCAGATTTAATTGTAAATTCTACATATGTAAATATAAAGGGAATGAATACTAGAATTGAAAAAGTAACTATTGAAACTGAAGTTGAGAAGCCAAATGATGGAATGTCTATAAATGATATATATAATTCTTATTCAAGAGCACAAATGGCTGTAAATATGTCCAATAATGAACAGATAATTGATTTATTACCAATTGAATATACAGTAAATGGAAGAAAATATAAAGAGGAACCTATAGGAGCATTTTGCAAGAGCTTTTCTTTAGAAGCTCAAGTAGTAATTGCTAATGGTGAATATATTGCAGGAGTTCAAAGAGTTTTAAAATTAGCAGGGTTAAGGCTTGACGGTTTGATACTAGAGACTTTAGCTACTTCTAATATCGTATTAATGCCCGAAGAAAAGGATATGGGAGTATTACTTGTAGATATTGGAGGAGGACATACAGATATTTCTGTATATAAAAATAATATAATAGAATTTTATACTACTCTTCCGGTTGGTGGCGATCATATAACAAATGATATTGCAATGACACTAGATATTACATCTGATGAAGCAGAAAAATTAAAAAGACAATACAACTTAGCTATTATGGCAATGATAGCAAATAATCATGATGTAAAATTAAATACTAAGATGACAGGTGAAAACGAAGTAATTAGATGTAGTGAAATTGTGCAAATAATAGAGGCAAGAGTAAAAGAAATATATCAACTAATTAAAAAAATGATATCTGATAATAAATTAAACGGTAAAATAGATTGTATGGTTCTCACTGGACAAGGAATTAGTAATATAGTTGGTGCACAAGAATTAGCAATGCTTATATTAAAAATTAATCAGGTAAGAGTTTGTAATCCTAAACTTATAAATGTAATAAAACCACAACATGCAACAGTATTTGGAATGGTAAGGTATATAGCCAGTCTAGGAGTAAGTAAACATGTTAATAGTGATGTAGAAATTGTAACAGATTTAACTTTTAAAGAAAAAATTATTGAGGGAATAAGGAATATAAAAGATAAATTTAAAGGAGCATACAATAAAACAAGAGAAATAGATAATAAGGAATAAGGAGGAATTTTTAGATGGAAAATCAAGAAATGCAAGCTGGAACAGCTACTATTAAAGTTGTTGGAGTTGGCGGTGGTGGCGGTAATGTCATCAATAGAATGATCGAAGCTGGTCTTAGAGGAGTTGAATTTATAACTGTAAATACAGATAGACAAGCTCTAGGACTTTCAAAAGCAAATAAAAAAATTCAAATAGGAGAAAAATTAACTCGTGGACTTGGTGCAGGAGCAAATCCAGAAATTGGAAAATGTAGTGCAGAAGAATCAAAGGCTGAAATAGCAGAAGCTCTTAAAGGAGCTGATATGGTTTTTGTTACAGCTGGAATGGGTGGAGGAACTGGAACAGGTGCAGCCCCAATTGTTGCAGAAACATCAAGAGAAATGGGAATTCTTACAGTTGCTGTTGTCACAAAGCCATTTCCATTTGAAGGAAAAAGAAGAACATCTCAAGCAGAAGCTGGAATTGATGAATTAAAACAATGCGTAGATACTTTAATAGTTATTCCAAATGAAAAGTTATTACAAGTTGTTGAAAAACAAACATGTCTACAAGATGCATTTGATATGTCTGATAATGTTTTAAAACAAGGTGTACAAGGTATATCTGACCTTATTACTATTCCAGGTCTTGTTAATCTTGATTTTGCTGACGTAAAAACTATAATGTTAGATGCAGGTATTGCACATATTGGAACAGGAAGAGCATCAGGTGAGAATAGAGCACAAGAAGCAGCTAGACAAGCAATACATAGTCCTTTACTTGAAACTTCTATAGAAGGAGCAGGCGGCGTACTTATAAATGTAACTGGTGGAAGAGATTTAGGATTACTTGAAATAAACGAAGCAGCAGAACTTGTACAAAAATCAGTTGATCCAGAAGCTAATATAATCTTTGGAGCAGTAATAGATGAAAACTTAAAAGATGAAATTGTTATAACAGTCATTGCCACTGGATTTAACAAATCACAAGCATATACTGATTTTAATAATATGCAATTAGATACAGTTGTAAATGATGTTTTAAATCAAAATAGTATAAAAAATAATTCTACTAGTACAATACCATCTAGAAATGATTATTTATCATCAAATAATGATTATAAAAATGATTATAAGATTGATCTAGATATTCCACCTTTTTTAAGAAGAAATAAAAATGATAATTAAAAATATCAAAATATAGTATAATATATAATAAAGCTAAGATTTTAAAAAAATCTTAGCTTTATTTATTTTTTTTTGTAGATGAAAAGTTAAAGAAATAATTTTTATTCTACATTTTTTTTGAATAAGTAAAGATATAATAATTATGGTGATTGGTTATGACTGAATATATTGAATACATTTTTTTAGAAAATTTAATTGTAAGCTATATAACCATTTATCAAGTATATTTATTTACAAAAATGAAAGCTAAAAAAATAAATATAATTATTGGAAGTATTATATTAGGATTTTATGAAACCTTGTCAGGGTATTTTAGTTTTAACTTCTTTGGGAATCTGTTAATTAAACTATTTGCAATATGTTTTATTCTATATATAATTTTTCAACCAAATACTTTAAAAATATATCTTAAAGTATTTGTATACTATATATTAATTTCTTTTGTATTAGTAGGGATAATAATATCACTAACTTTATTATTTAATTTAAATATATCTAATGAGCTTATTAAAGTTATATTGTATATTGTTTCCGGATTGATATTATATTTATTTAATAAATTAATGTGGAAAATGTGGAAAAGTAAAATAAAAAAAGACAATTTAATATATGAAATAAAAATAGGTGAAGTTATAATACCAGCTTTTGTTGATACAGGAAATAATGTAAAAGATCTAGTTGGAAATAATGATGTACTTTTTGTAGAAAGTAAATATTATGAGAAATTATATAATAATAAATTGTTATTAAGAACTACTTATATAGATATAAATACGGTAACAGGTAAAGAAAATGTTAAAGGATATTTGTTAAATAATATAGTTATAAAAAAAAACAAACAAAAATTATGCCAACTTAAAAATGTTCTTTTTATTTTTGTAGATAGGAAACTAAATAACAATGATGATTATGAAGCTTTGATTAGTTATGACACATATTTAGAAAAAATGAAAGGGGTAGAATTATGTTAAAAATAAAAAATATAAAAAGCATATATTTAAAAATTTTAGAAAGATTGGGAATAGATGATAATACTATGTACTATATAGCAGGACCTGATAAATTACCTGCTCCATTAAAAAATGATGAAGAAATGGAACTTTTAAAAAGACTTATGAATAAAGACTCAGAAGCTAAAAATATATTAATAGAAAGAAATTTGAGATTGGTAGTATATATAGCTAAAAAGTTTGAAAATTCAGGAGTTAATATTGAGGATCTAATATCTATAGGAACAATAGGACTTATGAAAGCGGTAAATAGTTTTAATCTAGATAAAAATATAAAACTTGCAACATATGCTTCAAGATGTATAGAAAATGAAATACTTATGTTTTTAAGAAAAAATAATAAAATAAAAACTGAGGTATCAATAGATGAACCTATAAATACGGATAGTGAGGGAAATGATTTGTCACTTGCAGACATATTAGGAACAGATAATGATAGTATATTTAAACATATAGAGGAAAGCGATAATAAAAAAGTATTGGAAGTTGCTATAAGAAAATTAAATGATAGAGAAAAAACAATAATGCAACTTAGGTATGGATTTAATGGGTATGATGAATTGACACAAAAAGAAGTTGCAGATAAACTTGGAATTTCACAATCATATATTTCTAGAATTGAAAAGAAAGTAATCAATAATTTAAAGAAAGATTTTTTGTTATAAAATAAATAAAAATAACTATAATTAAGAAGATATGTCGAATAGGTATAAATGATAATTCATATGTTAATTATATAAACAAAAGAAAAAAGGAGAAGATACATATGAATGTTAAAGTTGAAATAAATGGTCTTGATACATCAAAACTTCCAAAATTATCTCAAAAAGAGCAAATGGAAATGTTGAGAAATATAAAAAATGGAAGAGTTGAACTTAAAGATGAATTTGTAGAAGCAAATTTAAGGTTGGTTTTGAGTATAATTAAAAAGTTTAATAACAGAGGAGAAAATATAAATGACATATTTCAGGTGGGTGTTGTTGGACTTATAAAAGCAATCGATAATTTTGATATAACGCAACCAGTACAATTTAGTACATATGCTGTTCCTATGATAATAGGAGAAATAAAAAGATATTTAAGAGATAATAGCGCTTTTAGAGTAACAAGATCACTAAGGGATTTGTCATACTTAATAGCTCAAACAAGAGAAAAATATGTTAAAGAACATAATGAAGAGCCAACAATTGATAAAATATGTGAGTTAACTAAAGCAGCAAAAGAAGATGTTATTCTAGCAATAGATAGTACAGTTGCACCAATGTCAATATATGATTGCGTATATAATAACGGAGGTGATCAAATATATTTATTAGATCAACTTAAAAATGAAAAGGAAGAATCTGAAAATACAATAGATAAAATTGCAATTGAACAAGTATTAGGAAAATTAAGTGATAAAGAAAAATATATAATTACAAAGAGATATTTTAATGATAAAACTCAAAGTGAACTTGCAGAAGAACTGGGAGTATCACAAGCTCAAATTTCAAGAATTGAAAAAAATGCATTAGAAAGAATGAAAAAAAGGGTAGAAAAGGGAATATAGAGAACTAGTTTAACTAGTTCTTTTTTTTCTTATATGTAATATAATGTAAAGAGGTGATAATTTGAATGATAAAAAAGTAGTATTTCTTAGTCCTTCCGCACAAGAATATAACATTGGTTTAGGAAATTTTGGTAGCGAAGAATATAGAATGAATAGAATAGCAGATATAATTGAGAAAAGATTAATAGATGATGGATATGTTGTATATAGAAATAATCCTAATGAAACTTTAAAACAGATTGTACAGCAAAGTAATAAAATAAATCCTGATATACATGTTGCACTTCATAGTAATGCTAGTGGAACTAACATTAAAGGGCAGGGACCAGAAATATATGCAAATAGAAAAAATACACCTGGAGATAGACTTGCTAATGATATATATGAACAGATTATACAAATATATCCTTATCCAGAAAAGGTCAGGGGTGTTTTATATACAAAATCGCTATATGAAATAATAAATACATTTGCTCCTGCTGTATTGCTAGAAATTGCATTTCATGATAATCAAGATGATGTAAATTGGATTTTAAAAAATGAAGAAGAAATAGCAAATGCAATCGTTAAAGGAATAAATAATTATTTTAATTGATGATGTAAAGAGGGTGGTGTTTTGGCAAGAGGTATAGATTTTAAACAAAAAGAAGTTATAAGTTTAAGCGATGGAAAAATATTAGGGTTTGTTGTAGATGTTCAAGCGGATTTTAATTCAGGAGAAATAAACGCAATCATTGTTGCAAAAACAGGAAAACTTTTTAGTGGAATGGTAGGAAAAAATAATGTTACAATTCCATGGAATAAAATAAAAAAAATTGGAGAAGATGTTATTTTAGTTGATTTGTAATAAAAAATAATTTTTTTTCAAAAAACTGTTGACAAAAAGAAATAAAAATGGTAAACTAATTAAGTCGCAAACAAAACATTAAA
>ERZ772889.469-NODE-469-length-43828-cov-66.772143_pt1 | contig 43828 bp, 70 predicted proteins | sample MGYA00512127_ERZ772889 | MGnify/ENA primary metagenome ERZ772889 (study PRJEB29015, sample SAMEA2737689) | human gut metagenome | biome: human gut; feature: human-associated habitat; material: faeces | place: China | collected 2012 ...
CGCTTCCCCGGTCACTTTTACCGCCATGTCTCGTTCTGACACTACTGCCTTTTTACGTGCCGGTATATGGATTTCAAATTCAGTCATTTTTGTTCCTCCTTATATGATTTCTGAGCCACTAAAAGCCCATTTAGAGCCTGTACATAGCTCGCCAATGTTCTCGCCTTGTATGATTCCTCAATAGGATTATCTGCCACAATAGAAAGCTGCCCGTCTATCAAATTAAGAATTTCATCAATCCTCTCCTGCATCTTTCTCCACCTCACTGAAGAAGCAGTAAACATTGTCAGAGCCATCCCCTCTTGCGGGATCAATGCCGCCTCCTGGAAGTATTCCACTAGCGCTGTGATATTCCAGATGATTAAGATACATGTCCGGATTTTCCCAGTCGATAATGTACTGTTTTCGTTTATTTAATTCTGACAGAAGCTCATTTATTGTCGTTATCAGTTCCATTGTCGGCAGGAGTTTTAGTTCCATTTGATTCAACATCTAATGGGCACCTCCCATCTATCAGAAGTTCCAGCAAGAAAGCTTTGATTTTGTTAAGCTTTTCACGGCTTTCTTTCTCGAAAAATGGATTAAAAGATACGCTCTGATATAAATCCCACTTAAACACGTCTTCTGGAAGGCTAATATCTTCCTTCCTTTTGAGTCCACATACGCTCATGTCATAAATCGAATAAATGAAGCTGACACTTGCTGTCGGAACTTCATGTGCAACTCTTTTACAGAGTCCATAAATTTCGTCAATTTCTTTCTCGAACATCTTCTTATCCTCCTTATTTCCTACCGCCAGTCTGCTTTCATCTGGCGAACCGCCCATGCTGCCGAGATACCGAAAAAGATGTTTAGCCAAATAGGTATGTCCACATATTTCCCGGCAAGCATACAAACAGCAATTAGCATATACTCTTTCATTTTATTTTATTTCTCCTGCAATCCACGCAAGGTTGCTTGCCACCAGTGCGGCGGCTGTCACAATCCACGCTGTGAACCATCTCCTTGATTTTTTCTTGCTCTCCTCAACGATTTCGGTCGCAAGTGCTACTTCAATGTCATCCCATGTAAACTGTTTTTCGTTTTTGTTTTCACTCATATCTAGCTAATTTCTCCTTATTTATCCTTATTTACCTTTACAATTAGCAGATAGAGGCTTATAATCAACCTGTATCCACTAAGTGTGCTTTAGTGGGTGCAAAGCTCCGGGGTGGAGGGTTCGGCTCCCTCCGGGGCACTCACGTCAAATTTGCTTCTTTTCTTCTGTAGTAGTCCAAGATGATTCTTGAACACTCATCTACAATCTTCTGATTGTCTTCAGGTGTATTATCCTTGCAGTAATCATCATGTATTCTGATTACCCCAGATCCTTTTTTGATTGTTTTGATTACTGCCATCAGTAAACCTCCTTTTTATGCCATACCTATTGTATTTCCTTTCCCCTCTACCTATAATGCATTTACAGGCACCGACATGCCGAGTATAACGAAAGGGGAATTATATGGTTGAAACAACTACACGGCTGTATCATTGCCACAAGATTCACAAGCATGTGACTGTTTATGAAGAGTATGAGGTTTCTGGTAACAGTCGCCGCCTACTGCGGTGCTCATGTCCATATCATCAATACACGGAAATGAAGCCGCACTGTGATGGGTATAATGACCATGGTTTTCAATGTGGTTATGCAAAAAATCAATAACCAGGCTCACTAACTCATCTGGTCGTTCACTGGGCGATAGGTAACAGTAAAGCCGTAGGTCACATTTGCAACAGTCTCCTCCAGATTCTTTGCAGTGCTGGCTGACGGCTTTATTAAATTGTAATGCGTCCATTTATGCTCCTTTCTACTCAATACACATTTGAGCATTGCAGTCCCTGATGCACATTACTGTATTTGTACATGGATGCCAGTTCTTAACATATTCCATAGCTTCTTCAAATCTCAGCTTAGGGATGTTATTACGGGCATTTACTGCGAAGTAAGTCTTTATATCCCTGTTGCATTCAGCAAATACTTTCTTGCCAATTTCCTTGTAAGCATTTGACTCTTTCCCACCAAGGTGAGCAATTACGACACTTGACACTAAGTCTCTAATAGATTCCTGCTGTGCGTAGTCAATAGTCATGGTATTTTCAAGTCTGTTAAGCCGCTCTTCGTGATCTAAGAATCCTGTCGCAATAACCTGTATCTGTTCAACTGTCGTCAGTGGCTTCTGGTATGAGCCTGTCTTTCTGATCGTCGGAAGAACTTCATCCATAACCCATGATTCGAATTTCTCTGCCGATGGAAGTTTCGACTTCATAATCAGGCGGTACAAATCTCCCTCATTTATGTATGACATTGACTGAATGCCACTAGATGTAGGGGTGTCACGTTTCGTTACTCCCTTACAATGGTCAAGAATGGCTTTCCTCGGATTACTGTATCCAAGTGCTTTCGCAACATCTGTTCCAACAAAATACGGTTTCCCGTCAATTTCTATTGTTCGAATTTCTCCGAACTCTTCTGAATTAAAAAACTGTAATTCGTTCATAAGTCTCCTTTCTTACTTTCTTTCTGGTCAGAATTCGCTTCTTTGCGAGTATGTGGAATCTCAGTAAAATCCCGACCTTTTTCATATTTGAAAATACTTCCAATCTCGCATTGGTTGTATACTTCCTCTGTTACATAATAAGTAGCTGTGTCATATTCTTTTTCTTCCTCATTGTAATCACGAATATCTATTTCATAAGAATCCGAATAGTGATACACATAAGGTATTACAGTTGTATATGATGTTTTTCCGTTAGTTCGGACTGTAGAGATCAGAACTGTTTCTGTATGTGCAGGAATAAATTCTTTATTGTAAATTTCTCCCTCTTTCAGTTTCCCTTTACAACCAGATAGAAAAACAATCCCTGCAACTATAGGAATAATTAATAATTTCTTTTTGATATGTATTCACTCCCTTTTTATGCTATACTCTCCTTTGGAAAGGAGGTGTAATAATGACCTATAAAGCCAAAGAACTTCTTGTAAAAATGGCTAATGAGTATGATGCTTCTGGACATACTTCTTTTGATTCTGATTTCTATATAACTTTTCCGGATAGCACTATTACTGAATTAGAAAACAACGGCTGCATCACCATTGTAAATGACATTGTTGGAAGCATTTGTCTTACAGAATATGGCTATCAAGAATCAAAGAAGTAATTTACAAGAGCTACATGATTTTCATGTGGCTCTTTTTACGGTGCTCTGTGAGACTCAACCAAAGGAACTTCTGCTTTATATGCTCCCTGTTCTCTCAATTTTCCTTTGTTGGAATAGCTTGCAAAGTGTACGGTCGTGTCCACTTCCATATCAATACGGAAATCATCCGGTGTGCAGGAAATCATAAAACCTGTACATCCATATCCGAAATCCTCTCCGTTGATGCGGAAGATTTTCTTTTCTGTGTCAACCTCGATTGTTTTAAGTTCGTGTGGAATGAAAATTTTATTCATAATTTGATCCTTTCCTGTTTGAATTTTGTAGATAATTTTGTCTACTTTTTAAAGAAAATTTTTTCTTTTTCAGTAAGAGATGTAATCCCAAGTTCACTACAGAGAATATCTGTTTCCCTGTTCGTAAAATCGGCTTTATTTTTACATTTCATCCTGAAGTATTGCCTTGAAATGCCTAGTTTCTCAGCTAAATATCCATATTTCTTTCCAGAGTCTTTAATTCTCTGTTCAAGCAATGGAGTATCAACCATTCCTGTTCCTCCTTTCTTTTTGTTGATGTTTCTGTCTACATTTAACACTATAACCCGTGTTGATATTTTTGTCAACAATATTTTCAAAAAATGTTGAAATATTTTTCAACACATGTTATACTCTCATTGTAAGCAGAAAGGAGGTAAACTCCATGAACATAGGAGAAAGAATTAGAAAGTGCCGTGAAAATTTAGACATGACGCAAGAAGAACTGGCATTAAAACTTGGATATAAGTCAAGATCTTCCGTGAATAAGGTTGAAAATTCAAGAGAACTTTCTATAAAGAAAGTGCGTGACTATGCTAAGGCATTAGGCGTATCGCCTGCTTACTTAATGGGATGGACGGAACATAAGCCAGACAATGCAGAATTAGTCGCAGATATTTCAGGAAATCCGCAGCTACTGTCCTGTATTGAAAAACTCACTAATCTTCCAAAAGACGACCAACAGTTAGTTTATGGCTACGTAGATGCTCTCTATTCCAAAAATAAAGCCGGGGATTAATTTCCCCGGTTTTTTAATACTCTGGCAATGAATCTATAGAAGAATTCAAGCAGACTGTCATCATTTATTTTATCTATCATCTCAATAATTTCCTTCTTATAATCCATAATAACCCTCCCTGTCACAACTACCGCCTACACTACAGTATATGTCCGGTTTGTGGGAAATATAACCGAACATTCGTTCGTTTTTGCTATTATACCACCTATTCCGACTCTTGGCAACTGCCAATGATATACATGGATTTTCGCTATTTCATGCATAAACTTTGCAATTTCAAAGAAAATTATGCTTTTACAGAAGAAAAATGCGAGATCGCAAACTTTTCCACCGCCACCGTCTGCATGCGGATACTTCTGGACAGAATGGTCCTGACATACCATATACGAATGAACTATCTGCATATCTTTCTGATTATTATTGGAAATTATCTTTTGTGGGGTACGTACAAGACTAAATACCTTATAGATCAGCAAGAGAAGTACAAAGCACTTAAAACATTTTTTTTTCATCTAAATCACTCTATTTCATTCTAAATCTTTACAATATGCTCTTAAAATGATAAAATAAAAATACCACATATAACCGTACTTTACATAACATTGCAAAATCAGCGGTACAAAATACATAATCCGCATAAAAAGTGCGAAGCGTGGCGATTAAAGCTATTAGGAGGAGCAATTCTATGAGTAAGAAAAAAGGCGGAAAACTCAAATGGGTAGTTTTAGCAGTTGTTGCCATTGGCGTTATCGGTGCCATTGGTGGAAATTCGGATTCAAACACCACGTCTTCTTCCAGCACATCTGCAAAGACGGAATCTGCAAAAGAAACTGATACACCTACACCAATTGAATACACAGCCGTATCAGTCAATGATATGATGTCTCAGCTTGATGATAACGCACTTGGAGCATCTGATAAATACAAAGGGCAATACTTAGAAATCACTGGTAGACTCGGGAACATTGATTCATCTGGAAAATATATCTCCCTCTATCCTGACGATGAATATGCGATAATCGGCGTTCAATGCCAGATTAAAAATGATGAGCAGCGTTCGAAAGTCGCGTCAATGGCAAAAGGTGACACTGTTACATTGAAAGGAAAATGTACGGATGTCGGAGAAGTGCTTGGATATTCTCTTGATATTGATGAAATAGAATAAATGCTAAAAAAGACCGGCTCTCGCTACCAACGGGGACCGGTTTTTAAAAATAAGACAATTCCAGAGAAAAATCTTACCTGCACATTAAGTATATCATCTCCGGGATTGCCATACAAGTGTAAAAAAAGGAGAATGATAAAATGAATGAATCAGTATGTATCTATTTAAGGAAATCCAGAGCCGATCGGGAAGCTGAAGCGCACGGAGAGGGTGAAACTCTTGCCAGACATGAACGGATCCTGTTAGATCTTGCAAAGAAAAAAGAGTACATTGTGGGTGCAATTTACCGCGAAGTGGTATCTGGAGAAACTATCGCCGACCGTCCTGTCATGCAGCAACTCCTTCACGAAGTAGAATCCGGCATGTGGGACGGTGTTTTGGTTGTCGAAGTTGAACGACTTGCCAGAGGTGATACTATCGACCAAGGCGTTGTGTCCAGAGCTTTTCAATATTCCGATACGAAGATTATTACTCCTACAAAAATATACGATCCAAACAATGAGTTTGATGAAGAATACTTCGAATTTGGGCTTTTCATGTCCAGACGTGAATATAAGACCATTAAGCGTCGATTGAATAACGGCAGAATCTCATCGGTCAAGGAAGGGAAATACTGTGGTAACAAACCACCTTACGGATACGAAAGAGTAAAACTTGAAAAAGAAAAAGGCTATACCCTCCGACCTGTTCCGGCTCAAGCTGAGGTTGTAAAAATGATATACGCCTGGTATGCCGGTGATGGCTGCGAACAAATTGGAGTTGCGAAGATTGTACGGAAATTAAATGAAATGGGAATAGAGTCTGCACTAGGCGGTGACTGGACTCCTGCCAGCATACAGGGAATCCTGACAAATCCGGTATACATCGGGAAAATACGATGGAATGGGCGAAAAACTGTAAAGACTATACATAATGGACAAGTGGTCAAGACGCGCCCACGGTCCAGGGACGTCCTTATCTGTGGAGGATTACATCCGGCTATCATATCAGATGATCTGTATAATTCTGTACAAGAGATACGCCAAAAGAATCCGCCCCGTCCGATCAGTATAAAAAACACAGTTCGCAATCCGCTTGCCGGAATTGTCTATTGTAGCAAATGTGGTCGCGCCATGGTTCGCCGCCCTTATCAAAAACGTGGACAGGAAGATACCCTCATGTGTCCATATACGTCTTGCTCTACGGTGAGCAGCAAATTATCCATAGTTGAAAAAGCTGTGATTGATGGAATTAGGGATATCGCGGAAGAATATAAGTTAAACAATGATGTTAATACATCTTCAAAGGCTATTGATTTAACAATAATTTCTAAGCAAAATCTTATACGTGAAAAAGAAAGTGAGCTGGAAAACTTAAATACCCAAAGAACAAAACAATATGATCTGCTTGAACAAGGAATCTACACCACGGAAGTCTTCCTTGAACGTTCCAAAACCATAGCTACGTCTATTCAATCATGTTCTGATATTATTACGAAATTAAGAGAAGAAATCGAACACGATGAGAATATTATGGCGCAACAATCAGATTTTGTTCCACGCTGCGAAGAATTGCTTAATAACTATTGGAACCTTGACGTGGAATCACGAAATAGAATGCTCAAGAGCCTGGTCGAAAAAGTCGTCTACTCGAAAAATATTAAAAACGCTTACGGCAAAAGTAATGAGATCAATTTTGAACTAGACATTTTTCCGAAAATCCAAAAAAATGATTAATGACATCTTCTATGTGCCAGTTCGCCTGCTCATAGATGTTATCAGCAAATAAAAAAAAGAATTCCCGGGGCGATTCCCCGGGATATTTTTATACTTTTTTGATGTACTTCGCAGAAACAAATCCGAAGTATTTTCCAGCAATTCTGATGTAGTACCAAGAGTTACCGTCACTTGCTTTCTGAGTGAAGTTCATAACGTCAACCTTGTTTTCTTTGTTCAATGTCGGATATTTTTTGATGTTCGGATATTCTGCTCCGGCCCATGTGCGAACGTTCAGGCTGGAAGCTGTAACCTGTCCAGTAAACAGTCTCTGCGTCTTATCTTGCTTTTTAGTAATTACCGTTGCTGTTGTATTCTGTGCTCCATCAATCTGGAGATATTTAGTAGCCGCCCAGCCGATGCCAATACCTGCAACTTTAATCTTTGTCCACATGCCGGATTTTTCACCGTTAATTTCCACACGGTTTCCCTTATTGATTTGTCCAAGAACATAACCATTTGGTGTCTCTCTGATATAAAGGTCGTCAACTGTGGATGTGGCTGTGCCGGTTGCTTTCCATACTTCTGCAGTAGTCTTCTCTTCTCCCCAGTCAATCCAAACATATCCGTCAATTGCATAATCGTTGATAGCGTAGGATTTATTGCGCACAGCTCCACCATTTGCAACCACGCCGGCAGCACTGGAAGTGTTTCCCTCGTTGGTATATACAACACTACCATTGAAGCTGTGGACAGAGCCAACATGGGAACCGTTGCGGAAGATTACCAGCGCCCCGGCTTTTGGGGAATTATGCCATGTTCCATTGGCTTTGGCATGATTAGTGATAGATACGCAATTATAGAATCCACCACCCATAATCTGCAATGCTCTTGTGATTCCCAGAACATTCACCAGTTTCCAGAACTGGTACTCTGCACACCATGGTTGAGCCTGACAACCCGGCTGCCCCCAAGAATTTACGTCACGGGCAAATTTGGTATAATTATTGTATCCAGCATTTTTCTGGAAATCATCAAGATAAGCGTTTGTGCGTTTTTCCAGATACGGTTTACTACCGCCATTGTTTGCATAGTAGTCACCGAGTTCGATAAATTCCTGTAATTTCGTTTTGGCCACTGCTGTTTCTCCTTTCTGAGTAGAATCTCTATAATCCTTGTAAAATACATTCATATCAACATTTCCGTTGATGCCGTCAGCTTTTCCTTTGCTTGAATACTGCCAGCCTACACCGACCGGTGGACGCAATCTTTCTTGAACAGAACCATTGTCGTTGGCAGGATAACGAGCAATCCAACAGTCATACTGTTTCAGAGCATCTGACAGGACATTATTGTACCAATCAAGATTGCAATAGATACCGACTTTATAACCGGCTTTTTTGATTCTGGTCAGAAATGCCACTGCAATATTTTCAATGGCCTGTTTACCGAGTTTTCGCTGATTAGACCATTCAAGGTCGTAGAACACTGGGAAGTCCAGTCCGCGTCCGTTCAGTGCGGCTATCACATCCTCCGCTTCGTCAATAGCCTGTGCCGGTGTCAGGGCGTATGAATACTTATATCCGCCGATAAGAATTCCGTTGCTCTTGCATCCTTTGTAGTTGTACTCGAATGAGCCATCAATGCCTGATTTTTGATGGATTCTTAAAATGGCAAACTTGTAACCGGCTTTTGCTACCTTTGTCCAGTCCGGCTTATTCTGATAAGACGATACGTCAATTCCTTTGATTTCCAACTCTATTAACTCCTTTCATAAAACATATTTATGATGATTGTATCTGACCGACTCTTGATTAACTTTTGTACTGTTCCTTATATAAATAGGTAGAGATTTTACGAAAGCTTTCCATTTTTTAATGAATTAAATGGAAAGAGGAATTATTCATAATATTATTTTGACATAGAAATAAATGCAACATCTCCTCTGTAATTTCCCGTTGGCAAACTTTTGGCAGTAACTATAGAAATACCACCAACAGAGTCAGAATATCTATCCACATAAATATAATTGTTTTCAAGGCTTTTACTCTCGATTACTACTCCTGTAATCATATTTGTATACGGAGCGCTAGTAGGGACATTCATAATTAGTTGTTTTTTTGATGGTATCGTATTTAAAACATTTATTTCAAATTGAATGATAGTAAAATTCCCAATATTAACTGCTGAGGCAGTAGTTACTGTAACATCTTTATTTGTGGTTACAGATTTAGAAATATCCTCAATTCGAGCCTTACTATTTAATTCATTAAGCGCTCCCAGAATTGTCTTATTTTGTGTCTGCAAATTTTCAAATACTTTACTTGCAATCTTTCCTATAATCCAATCTGACAACGCTGACAGACCAAGACGTTTGTTTGCCTTGCCTGAGGTATCAAGAATCATTACTTCATCTTTATCTGCAGGTTCTGTTTTTATCGTATAATCTGTCCACTTTGGCATAGCTGTTTCCTCCTTATGCTAAATATTTGTCCCGGATATATTTTTTAACTGCATCAAGATGAGCCTGTACATCGTCATTCAACACAAGAAAATTGCCTTTGTTGTTCTGACTGACAACTTCTCCTGTTTCCTCGTTTACTTCGGAATAGGTGTAAGCAATACGGCTTCCCTCTCCTGTGCTAAGATTCATAAAACTTGTAAGAATTTTTTTCATGCTATTTTCCCCATTTCATTAATATTTTTTTCTCTGTCATTAAAAAGTTCCTTTTCATAATCTGGTTCTGATACTTCAAGGCTTTCACTGTAGTCTGGTTCTGGCATGTCTGTGTCTATCGCCCTGTCATAGGCTGTTCTGCTCATGTCAGTAAAACGCATATGTTCATATTCTGTCTGACGTGCTTTTATCTCAAATGCAAATTTAAGCCCCGGAGTACCTTTTACAGTGAAATATGTCTGTTCTTTTTTGTCTACCCAACAATCGCCATCTCCTTCCTTTTGCAAGAACACATAGTATTCAATCCCTACATTGGTAGATTCTTGGAATATGTCATCTATGTCTATCAGGCATGTGCCATCTTCTGATATGGATGCTTCTCCAATATCTCCGAATATAGGGGACGCCATTTCGTAGCAATAAAACGTCTGAGTTCCGTAATTCTTTGTCTGAAGAATCCTGGATTTTGTTCCACGCACACTCAAATCTGCAAGGTCGGTGCCTGTGCCTTTACTGTAAAAGTGTCCACTGGCTTCGATGTGTGAACTTGATTTAATTATTCCAGTGGCAGTTATACCGCCATTGGAACTTATTGTGTTATACGCTTTTATTGTTGCCATGGTCAGAATGGATTGACTACTATTTCTTCCCGTTATGCCTGAGGATATATTTAACGAGTTACAATATATGTCGCACGTTGAGAATGTAGTTCCTTTTAATTCGGATGCGCTTGACCACGAATTGGTATCCATATTATACCAGTTTGATTCCCCTGTAGTTTTGACACATCCGTTATTACCGTCAAGCGTAATACTATTAATACCGCTCGCCGCATATAAATATCCACTTAAAACCTGCCAACCAGACAGATACCCGGTGCTAATATACGAAGCATTCAGATACACCTTGTTGTCATAAAGATATATCCCCTGTGTTTCCCCGTTATTGGTTAATTTATTAAAAATCTCCAACTGTGTCATATCACTGGCATCTTTTCCGTCCTGTCCATCTTGACCCTTTTCTCCATATACGCCAATCACGCAAGGAAGCGTTGTCACCTTAGCCCCGTTTGTAAAGAAAGTCTCCTCATAATTCCATAGATACCGCTTGTCCGGAGTTGGGGTCTGCACGGTTTCCGTCCATCCAGAACTGCCTATTGATACACCAGACGAACTGGACGTAGTGAGATAATGCTGTACAATCTTCGAGATTCCATTTCCGGTATCACCTTGCTTTTGCTTTACAACTACAAATTCCTTTTCCGCGGACATCCCGTTGTAAGTTGCAGTTGCTGTGATTGTGCCACTGTCCACGGACAGTCCGGAGACCGTGTACGTTGCCCCTGACGATGAACCGCTTACTCCGTTTCCTGCGGAGAATGAAATGTTTGACTGTGCAGTCACATTCTCGGCACCATACAGCACAGTTACCGTAGTTTTGCATGTGGGAAATGTGGTATATTTGCCGGAAGAATCTGTTGGGATTCCCTGGAATTCATTTGATAGTAACACGTTCAATGTGGCGTATTTTGTCGCGATTTCAGTCGCGGTATTAGACGCTGTATCTTTTGCTATTTCGGATACAGCTTTTCCTTTTAACGAAAATTCTGTCGCGGCAATGTGTACCTTTCCATTGTCATCAATATGGAGTGTGATTTGGTTGTCCTTATCAATAACCTTAATCCCTTTTGCATTGATAAATTTGCCTGCCAAAACGCCTGCAAGGATGTAATTTGCGTTAATATACAGCTTCTTGTCCTTGATATATATGCCTTGCTCTTCACCGCCATTTGTCAGCTTATTAAATACTTCATTCTGTCCAAGGCTTGTATCATACTCTTTGACTGCATTATCAATGTCGGTTTTATCAACATATTTGAAATCAATCCAGTCAGTGTCAGTAAATGCACCATCCGACCGGCTTCTAACCGCTGTTTTGATAGAAGCTTCGCCATCGGCTTTTGATGTGACCCAGAAATCTCCCATGTTGTATGGTGGTTTGGGTTGCTCAAAATAAACTGCCGCTTTCCCATCAATCTTATCAAACAGATAATCTGGGGCTTTCTGTTCGACCCATTCATTTCCATCCCACCGCCAGCGCGTGTTAGCGTTATTGGCGGTATTCTGCCAAAGGTCTCCTTTGTGGATATATTTGCCTTTTTCCCAAACAATTAAAATCTCATTTCCGCCTACGTCCAGAATGGAATTGCCATCAACATCTGTCCACGGAGTCTCTTCTGTTTCCGTCCATTCAAGCGCCGGGTCTGTATCCTGGCTCCAGGTCTGAATCTTACCGTCAAGCTGCTCTTGGAGACTTTCAATCGTATCGGCAAAAACACCCTTGATAAAGGCTGTAACTGCTGAATCATCTGTATATTTAGATGCTCTTACCCAGTCATTAGCGTCATAGCTCGCGCCCTCTGCCTTTGCCTTTTGGCACCTAAGAATATCACCGGCCCCGCCCTGAACCCATAAATCGTCAATGTCATAAGGTGGCACCGGCTCTGCTCCGAAAATTCTCTTCTTTGCATTTGCCGTGTTTTGTGCCTGTGCCGCATCAGCCAGAGCTTTGACCACCGCAGTGTCTTTTACATAATCCCACTTGTATTCGCCATTAATCTTTGCATATCTGTAAGCCTGCCCGCCATATTCTTCGTTGTTTACAATATAAAACAGGTCACCTAAGTGTTTCTCTTTGGTTGTATCATCTGTCCAAGCGGATGCCGGTTCATTGTCACCATCAGGAACATAGTCTCCAAAAAATGCTTCTATCTGTCCGTCAATCTGCTCCTGCAAAACCTTAATCTGCGGCGAGTAAACTTCTGTAATAAACTTCTCGACCTCGGCATTTGCCACGTTCTCAGGTGTCTTCCCTTTAATTGTAAGCTCCGTAGCATTGAGATTGACGGCCCCTGTCTCTGCGTCAATGCGAAACGTAATGTTGCCGTCGTTGTCTTTTGCTGTGAATCCCCTGGTATTGATCCAGTCAGACTGAATGCCGATTGCGTACAATATATTCAGAACTGCGTCTCCATTGGAATCAAATCCTGCTTTCCAGGTGTTTCCACCATCAACTGAAAGGAAGAATCCATCTACACCTGTTTTATAAATCACTTTTGAATCTTTCAAGGATGGCTTATCATGACGATATGATATTGAAGACCCGTCCGGCTGAATTTCCTCAGTAAAATAAAATCCAAGTGTGTTTGCAGCTAATTCGTTCATCTGCTTTAGCTTTGCATCATAGGCAGTAATCTTTTTCTCAGCGTCTTTCTTTGCATTGTCAACCTCGACCTGCATACTGTCGGGATAATCTGCATCAATATCCTCCATACTTTTAGCATTACATGCAAAACTTGTGCTTCCAGAAAAAGCAAAGTCTACATCTGTCAGATATGAATAGTAAATATTGCCTTTAATGTCGGAAAATGTAATTCTATCTCCAAATGTGGCGTATCCGATTGCTATGCTGTCACAAGAGAATGGTCTTAATCTCATACCAACAAGTTCTTTTCCGATCAGGTCAACACCCGTCTGTTCATTGCCACTCAGAAGCTTGTTGTCAATCGTGATGACATATCCGTCTGTACCGTACTTGTATTCCGTCTCATTATCTGTATACTTGACCCCAGTAACAACTACATCGTCAACATCATAGGTAAGGTTCCTAATAGCATTTAGATTAAATCCTTTTCGTTCAAGAATTGTCTCGATCTCGTTGCTGTCAATGTCGAGGATAGTGCTTCCATTAATGTCGCACCATGGAACTGTTTCTAAGGTAATAGTGCCTGCACCATCGTCAAAAGTGATGATTCGCAAATTATCATTCTCATCAATGCGAGCATTGCCGCCTGCCAGAGCTGCAGCCATTCCGATTACTGCTCTAAAAGTGGTGTTCTCGGGCTTCTTCTGTACTTGATAGTCTGCGTTTTTAAATGTTGCGTCACCTAACACAATCCCGGTCTGCTGGCAGGCATCTTCTAAAACCTCTCTGACAGAGCATGGGAAAACAAGGTTTGTATTGTAGCCTGTCTCTGCCTTGCTCATATAGTCCAGCAAAGTGAGATTAATCTCATCGGACGTGGCAGGTTTTTTTGATACGATGAATGTGCCGCGGCGAATGATTTCCAATCTATCAGACAGCTGCAAATTTAAAAATAGGGTAAACTGCGCCCCGGCAAAATTATATCCTGTAAATCTGTCATCATCATTAACCAATGCTAAAGTAGCCGTTTTCTCAATTGCCACACCAACAGGGAAATCCCCGGAATCAGAAGAATCTACGATTCCGTTTCCGTCAAGGTAGAAATCTTCTTTTCCCAGGCTTAAAGTTGTCCCATCGCGCAGCACCGCATTCGCCGTAACATAATAGTTGCTATTTAAGAGAGATTCCGTCTTTAACTGATTTGTAACATTAATCATACCGGTCGAATGCTCCTTACATTAATAGTTAATCCTGTCCATCGTTCCTCATTATCCTTGAGTGTTTGCGCTGCCATGTTGAAATTAGATGCATAGAACGTCTTGTCAATCCATTTGCCGGGGGTTCGAGGGTCTTTGTGATGAAATGTGAACTGACTTTTGTTGATCATAGAGTTAAGAATCGTTGCAATCTCTCCCCATTTAAGTTCGCCCCATTCCATGTCATATCCGGCAATGGTTCCCATTGGTGTGTTGTGCATAACTAAATCCTGACTCCTTTTGGAACTTTCCGTTGATGTAGTTGCGAACACTGGCTTGTATGTGTCAGGGGCCTTTATAGCGACCCCGTCAATCTTAAACTGCTCCTGTGCCATTTACACACCTCCCAACAAAAATGGATTCTGTCCGCCATTTCTGCGTCTCCTAAGCTCTGCTTCATCAATGATAATGTCTAATAGTTTTCTGCCAGATGCATTGACTGTAACATTGTAAGTGTTTCCATTTCCCTGTCCTTTCCCTGACTCTTCCCGGACGATCTGACGCAACAGGCTTTCCGGCGTTTCCAGGTTATTTCCTTTCTTCTGGTCTCCTAATACTGCGAGAAATTCACTTCGCGGTGGAATGACTGCGCCACTGGCCAGATATGGGATAGTTCCGACACGTGGAAATGTCGCATGAAATCCGATTCTTTTCCTTCCAAACGGCGTAGGTACATCCCATGGTCCAAAGGAAAATGCAGATTCGATTCCGCCAATTGCGTTATTAATCATTCCAACTGCATTATTAACAATGCTAATCGCCTTATTAATTGGAACTTTGATAAAATTTACAATGCCCTCAAACGCAGATTTTACTGCATCTCTGGCGGCATTAAACTTATTAGTGATAGTATCTTTTATTGCTCCTACTTTGGCAAATATAAACGTGGCGGCATTCTTCAATGTTTGGGTTGCCTCGCTCCACGTGCTCTTCCATGTATGTGTAACCTTAGTCCTGATTGCATTAACTACTGTGCCGACTGTAGATTTAATAGAATTTAAAATGCTAAAAAGGGTCTTTTTAATCGCATTCCAAACCGTTGATGTTACTGCTTTAATCGCATTCCAAGTAACATTGATAATGCTCTTAATTATGCTCAACGCGCCTTTTGTTACGGCTTTAATTGCGTCCCATGTGCCAGTTACAATATCCTTAATAAGGCTCCATGCTCCATCCGCAATCTCTTTTATTCCCTGCCAAGCCAGTTCCCAGTCTCCTGTGAAAACGCCGACAAGAAAATCAATGATTCCGCTCAGTGTATCTGCTACGTCACCAATAATTTTAATTAATGATTTTATAACTTTTATTGCTGTGGTTCCTACAACATCAATTATCTTTGCCGCAACTGGAAGCAAATTCGCAATTATCCAGTTGATTAAAGGTACTAATACCGATTCCCACAGAAGCTTCAGAGAATCAATGAGCTTACCGAGAAATGCTTCTATTTTTAGGATAGCATCCCCCAACGGTCCCTCTAACAGCCCTTTGATTTGTTCCGCCAGTCCTTGTAGCACTGGAAGAATGTATGTGTTATATCCAGTTATTAGAGTTTCAAGTATACTTGATAGTCCGTCTGCTATAGAATCAAAGAACGGTTTTACATGTTCATCGTATAACCTCGATATTGCGTCACTAAGGTTTTGAACAACTGTTAAGACCCCGCTTGTTACAGTTTCTATTACTCCTAGGCTGCCCTCGATTGCTGACTTTAAAATGTCCTTGTTGTCGATAAAAGGCTGTGCAATCATGTTAAGGATATCTCTGCCAAGTTTTGCAGCCGTTTCTGTAAGGACCATTCCGATTTCAACAAAGATTCCTATTAAATCTGCTGTGATCTGCTGCGCGGTTTCTCCACCAAAAACTGAGAAAACATCTGCGAAAGCAACTGCAAGATTTCCTGCGATTTGTGAAATTTCAGCACCGATGTTGAACATATCTATCAGATAGTTCTTTATTCTTTGCACGTTCTGCTTTAGAAACTTCTCGATTCCGCCTATAATGTTTTGCGCAATTGTCAATCCGATCCTGGCAAATGAGCCAGCAACTTGTCCAATTGCATATGCAAATGAATCTAAGAACTTATTTGCCGCCTTAACAACTTCTGGATCAGTGAAGACATCCTTTAAAGATTTCCATATGGAATCAAGATCCTTTTTTATTCCGTCAAAAATCGGCTCGTAATCTCCTAATCCATCCCAGAATCCTTTTGCGATTAACTTAGCCAGCTGTTTAAATCTGTCGATTATCTTTTTTAGCGGTTTTGACATTTTATCAAGAACTGTCTCGCCCTCTGCTATCTTTCCGTAATCAACGTTTTGAACAGCGCCTTTCATTTGATCTAAAAGGCCGCCAGTTGCGCTCGGCGCTTTTGACGATGCATCCGTACTTTTGTCCGTTGAATAATTATTTATTTCATCTAAAGGACTAAGATATCCCTTTACCGCCTTAGTAGCTTTCTTAGTTGCATCCGCTGTGTCATTTGTTGCGCCTGCCAGCTTTTCAGCATTATCGGCAGCATTTCCATATTGGTCGGCTGTGTCTGCGATCGCATCTGTTCCGGCAAGACCTGCGCCACTTGCACTTGTCTGGCCAGATGATTTCTTCCCGGTGATTAACTCCGTAAATGACTTGAAGGCATTTGCCAGAGTTGCTAACTTGCCGAGCAAGATATTAATAACTTTCAGAACAGGAGTGAAGAGATTAATCAATCCCTGTCCAACTGTCGCCTTGAGAGATTGTAGCTGCAACTGCATCACTCGCACCTGATTCGCCCAGCTGTCAGAAGTACGAATGAAGTCTCCAGATGCGGCAGACAACTGTTTCTGTACAAAAGCCAGGCGGAGAGCCACTTTCTCCTGCTCTGTCATTTCAGACGTGGTTTTGCCGTAGCCATTAGCCAGTGCATACTGGTCAAGTGCACTTTGCGTCATAACGACACCCAAATCTTTCAGCGTTTCCGTTTCACCCGTAAATACTGATTTCAGTTTGATATACGCCAGATCCTGACTAATGTTATAAAATGATGCCACATCACCAGTTAGCTGTGTCAGAGCTGTTGACATATCGTAAGCCTGCTGTTCTGAGAATCCGAACGACTTAGACATTGCTCCGAACGTACCAACATATTGTTTTGCCATCGTTTCTGACAGACCGGCAGATGTCATAGCGTTTTTTGCAAATTCGTTTACCTTGTCCGACATGGTTGTGAACGTAACATCGACCACGTTCTGTACTTCTGCCAGATTAGAGCCAAGTTCTACACACTCTTTCCCAAACTGTGCCAATTTACCGACAGCAAACGCCCCACCAATCAGCAGACCGATTTTTTTTACAGCACTTCCAAGGCCGTTAAATGACTGTTTTATAGCTGATACCCCATTTTGGACGCCTGACGTGTCCATTCTGGTATCAATAATGACTGAGCCATCAGCAGCCATGTGTCCACCTCCTAACTATTTGAGGTCCAACATCTCATTCAACTTATCTTTATAAGCTTGCTCTTCTTCGCTGAGACGTGTTTTTATATCAATAATGTTCTTATTTTCTTGATAGAATTTCTTTTCCCATTTTTCAAGCCGTTCGCCTTTTGCTTTTTTTGAACGGATTCCAACAACCGTGTTGAACAGGCATTCGCCGGATTCCATGAAGTATCCGAAGAACGTCCACCAGTGCATATAAGGTACTGATCTGATTTCTTTACCAGCAACCTTGTTTACTGCCGGCACAATCATATCTGCATCCTGCTCCCAATCCATCAAACGGGGTTTTGGTTTGTTTGAGTTATCATCAGTCTGTCCGCAGTCAATAAATTCACATGCTTTCTGGCAAGCTTCAGATAAGTGTTCCGGCGGTATACTCTGCCAATCCTCGAACAGAATCTGCAACATAACAACTGCTTTTGCCTGCTCGTCTAATTCCGGATCATTCATTGCAATGAGAATATCAATAATCGCTCGAAAATCTGTTCTGATAGAAAAATCCACCCCACTGATATTTAGTGAGGTGGGTAACTCATAGGCGGTCATTTTGTATACTTCTCCGTATACTTATTAGCTGCTGCCTGCATTTTCTTCTTTCTCTTTTCAATTACCGGTGCAATTGCTTCTACAATTTTATCCAGAACAATGTAAACGAAAACCTGACCATTTCCAAATACAGTAGTTGCTGTGATTGGCTCTTTAAACAGGTCTTTTGATGCTTCATATCCGAGCAGATAGTTGATTTTATCTTCAATCTGTTTATTCAGTTCAGCCATTTCTTTACCTGATGTGGCTTTCTGAATAGAATCTTCGAACTGTTTAAAGTATTCTATTACTTCTTCCGCACGTGCTGCGACATTGATATCGGTTGGATTAAGCTTGAAAGAAGAAAAAACTTCGTCTTCGTTATTCGTGAATGTGAAATTAAGAATTCCATCATCAATATTTGTGTTAATTGTCTTTGCCATTTTCTACGCCCTCCTAAAAATTATTCGCTGTCAGCTGTAAATGAGCCGGAAGTAATGTCAAATTTACCTTTTACACGCTCTCCAACATAATTAACTGTGAACGGAATCTGATATCCAGATGTATCACCGCCGTAGGAGGTCGGCACAACGTAGCAATCCTGCTGGTATGCTTCATACTTGCCTGCTGCGGCTTCTGTCCAGAGATGAACCTCGACTGCTTTTGTCTTGAGGTTATCGTCTTTGAGGCGTCCATCTACGATCTTCTGTAATGCTGTGAACAGATCGGAAGTAGTGTCTGCATAGAACGGATCAGCGTCAGAAGAAACTTCATAGCCGTTATGCTTGAATGTGGATTCTCCAAGAATGTTTTTAGATGTTTCAGTATCTGGATTAAGTTCTACATTGTACTCTTCCAGGTCCTTTCCAAGACGCTCATATTTTGGCGTCAGCCCTCCGCAGAGGGAACCTGCATCAATGTAATGAGCCATATATTTACGGTCAATCTTGCCTGTAACTGCCATAGAAATGTCCTTTCTGCCTATAACTTTTAAAAGGCTGTGTAGGTTAGCGACTATCTCTAATTGATAGCCGGTTGTTACTTGTTATATTACTTCATAAGTGTTTTCGTATCTCACTGATAATGGCAATAGCCAGTCCTGCACACCGCTCTCCTGTGGCTCTAAACCATATGAGTTATCGCGTGTGATGCGTTTTATCACTCTTCCTTGTGAAAGCTCTGGAAAAGCAGATAAGCGCGTCTCAGAGCCGTTTATGACAACTGGTTCCCGACATATCCATTTGCCGAGATTGTCAAGGAATTTCTGAACAGATAACTTCTGCCGTTCCTTATCAGACGCTGTGCGGTATACCACATAAAATGGGTACTGGCATACCTGATGCATTACTCCGCATACATCTTCCTTTTCTGAATAGATCAAAGCTCCGTTGTCTGCCGAGAAAGCGATTCCGGAATCTTTGTTCAGTTCTTCAAACTTGATACTTTCGCCCTGATACAATCCCGGATACTGGTTCAGAAGTGCTTTCATGGCATCTGTCAGAATCTCATATCCGGTTACATCTTTGCCAATTGGCTTATCTGCCATGTCGTCCACCTCCTGCTTGTGCTTTTACTTTGCGAATCCACGTACTGCCGTATTGTCGTTTTGCGGCATCAAACCAATGGGCTTGTGCCCGTGGGTGCGCTTGTTTGGTGTATTCAAGATTTTCCTTAGCTGCTGTCTGTCCGGAGAACTGACTAACAAGGACTTTCTTCGCATACTGCCGAGCGTAAGGGCTTCCAGTCAGCTCGTCCACCATCGTTTTTCCCATATAAAGAAATCTGCCATAAGGTTCTGCCGCCGCACAAACAAAGCCTGTGCCTTGCATAGAGGAGCTTCTTGCCCTTGTCTTATTGATAAAGTCTCCTGAAATCATCGGCATAAACGGAATCATACTGTCCATAACCATTCCATCAAGTAGATACTGCGCTTCTTGATACTGTCTGGAGAATCTATCCATATTCAGTTTGATTTTCATATCTCCGTCAACTACGGAGAATCCTTTGAAATGATGAATTTTGCTCATATTACTTACCCAAAATTTCAAAATGCGGAATCAGTGTATATGGACCGCCTACACTGGTAATCTTGAACACGTTATCCTTATTCTCATTCATGTACTGGTAGAATCCGTTTCGGTAATCACTTTCAGTGACTGTTCCACCAGTCCACTCACCCTCCCAGAAGAACGATTCATCTGAGAATGTAATAGTATCTTCCAGAGCGTTGTTAATCTGTCTTTTCCACTCCTTGGGTGGCACCCATGGAAGAATCTTACCATCCCTGTCAGCAATGGTTATATCGCCGTTCTGGACAGTGTATCGAACGTGTAACTGTGCGTTGTCTGTTGCGTCTGGTCCGTACTTTTTGAGGATTGCTCCCTTATCCGTAATAAGGTCAACGCCGGATAAAACATGAGGATACCAGTACGCATCTCTTGTTGTCGGACTCTCATAATAATTGAAAATCGTCAAAGTTTTTTCGTACATGATACCCTCTCCTTAATTATTCTTTCTGCACTGTCTGCTTAATAATCTGATTCACGCCAGTGGCCGACAGTCCATTAAACATACCGACTGCAACTGCCGTGATATAATCCGTTGCCGGAAAATCCGGGATAATTCCCATTCCGACCGCTCCGAGGATTCCACCAATAACCGCCATGATTACCGGAATCCATTCATCAGAGATTCTTTTTGATGCTTTACAGCCCATTCCTACGATGTAGCAAATCATAACGATTGCTATACATGAGCCTAATGTTGAAATATCCATTCTTTTCACCTCACATCTGGAATACCAAACTGTTTGTATGTACCTGTAAATGAAAACTGTTTTCCACATTTACAGCAAGTTTCCGTAATGGTACAAGTCTTTTCTTTGTCATTACATTTTGATTCAGCAGGACTTTTAAATCTGTGTCCGCCAGTTAAAAAGCACATTACTGTATTCATTTCGTTTACACCCCCGCATAAAGAACTGGTATTCCATCATCCGTCCTTACTCCCATCAGAAGCGGTAAAGCCGTCTTAAGAAGTAAGTCGTTCGTTTTCTGTACGTCCCCGGCAGTGGCATACACCGCACTCCATTCTTTTGCACTTGCTCCAATCTGCTGAGGAGTTGCGTAGGAAATGGATTCACTGCCAGATGATACAGATGTTACAACGCCTGTAGCGCTACCACCGGACCCGATTGTGGTTGATGCTCCACTAGCGGCGGCATTGGCAGCATTCTTTTCAGCAAGCTCAATCTGATACATTAATTCAGCCAATGAACAGACTGCCTTTTTGATGCGCTTCTTCGCGCGTTCGTTTGTTGGCAGTCCGTCCACCAACCTATCGGATGTCATCAAATCCACGAAATCACTGGCTCTTTCCGCCAGCCGTGGAAAGTCGGTTTCTGGCACGACATTGCCGAATGATTCTGTATAGAATTTATAATCTGCATAAGCCATGCCAGTTACCTCCTACATTTATGATTTCGCTGTTACAGTCGCATGTCCGGCGCTCAGTGCTTTATAGGTACTGTCGCACTCAACCACTGTGATTACCTGTCCTGTTGTTGCGGTAATGTCAGATTCTCCATCCCACGCGCTCCAGTTCTTCACATTCTGTCCGTAGTCTACGGAAGTCTCAGATGATGCAACTTTGTACTTATATACATTCCCTGCGCTTACTTTTGCCGGAGTAACAGTCACTTTTGTATCTCCGCTCTTACTTCCTGCTACGGAGTTTACAGTGAGAGTTCCAAGTGTCTGAGTTGCGTTGATAGTTCCAACAGCAATAGCGTCAATGTACTCTGCAAAGAGAGTAAGTCCCATGATTGCGAATGCCTCTGAAACTGCTGTGTGATAATTGCCCTGTGTATGGAATCCGATCAGATTTGTTTCACCGGATACAGTGTATACAAGACCTGCTCTTGCGAAATCAGATTCGTTCGGATCCACATAATAAAGTACGATGTTTTCAACAGGGGTAGCGATAACCTGTCCTCGCGGGATTTCTTTGTCGGACAGTAAGAAGATTGTGTTAAATCCCAGGAAGTCTTTCATATACTGGAAGCCGAACTGGTTCTGAATAGTGATTTCAGCCGCGCCAAGATATTCATATACGTCCAGAATGTTCACAAATCCAACGACACCAGTTACATTTCTGTGCATCTGCTTGAATTTGTTTTCTACACGACCCTTAGCCATTGCCAGAGCCATCTGGAAAGTGGTTTCCGTGAATGAGAGAGTACCTGTTTTCAGATAGTTGTAAAATCTTTCAGTAACATTGGTCTGAAGCTGGAAGAGGAATTCATCATCAGTCATCTGAACAGCGTTCTCATAACCGTGATCCTTGATTGCTTCGATAGATACAGCCTTTGCGTATTTCTCAATAGTCATTTCTGCATAGGGCTTTTCTTTTACAACGAATTTGCTGTAAGGGATTTCCTCACCCTCACCAACATTTCCGTTCTGTAATGTACCCTCTGCATATTTTGATTTAAGAACCGCTCCGGGTGTCTTTTTGATTGGACGCATGATACCAAGGATTTCACGTAAGTGTTCCCAGTTTCTTTCGAATCTGGTAACAAAGTCAATCTCACGTGCCGTTACCTGAATATCATTAGTCATAATAAGATTTGTTTTTGCTGCCATATAAAATCCTTTCTGCCCATAATTGTTAGTATTGGGTTAGCGGCTATACTCTGGTGTATAGTCGGTGTAAAAAAATCACTGGAATAACTGGATATTCTGAGCAATTGCAGCCTGTCTCTCAGACGTGTCTTTAATTGCTTCGATATCTTTCTTTGTCATGGTTCCCGGTGTCTTCTGCTGTCCAAGATGAGTGGTAAATCTTGCCTGGTTCTGCTGAGCCTGTTGCTGAGATTCATCCACAAAAGCGGATGCGTCAGACTGTTTCATCTGCTCAATCAGGTCGTTCAGTCCAAGGATTTTACCATCTTTCAGTTTGAGGCCTGCTTCTTTAATATCTGCCATAACAGACTTCTTTGCAGCTTCACTGGAAAATTTAACATCATCGAGTGCTGCTTTGAGTGCGTCTGAAAAATCGCGGTCATAGATTTTCGCATTGAATTCCTTCTCTGCGTCCTCAGCCTTCTTCTTCCATCCAGCAAGCTCTGTCTGAATGTTCGCCGGGTCGATACCGTCAAAACCTTTTAAGGTTTCTTCTGCTGTCTCAGCACGTTCTTTCCAGTTATCACGTTCTCCCTCGACTTTCGACAGAGTTTTCGCTACTTCTTTAGCATTCTTGTAATGCTCAGAGAGTGCTTTCTTCACATCTGCCTGTTTGTCCTCCGGGATCTCAATTCCAAATGATTTTAATGTGTCAATAAGTTTCTGCATAACATCCTCCTGGTCGTGTTTATTGACCTGCCGCCGCAGGTAATGGATTAAGCCAGTTAGACCACTGGCAGGGTAGCTGGAATAACAGGAATCGAACCTGTGACACTCTGATTAACAGTCAGATGCTCTACCAACTGAGCTATATCCCATTAACCCGGATTCCCGGGTTAGCAAGGTATTTATCGTGTTATGCCTGCCACGAGTTGTTTCGAATGCTCTTTCTTTTCAAAAGAAAAACGTGAATAAAAACTTTATTCAAGGAGGTGTGCCATCTTGCGTGCCAGACGGCAAATACACACGACAGGATTCGAACCTGTTTAAAACTTTCCACTAAAGCGTGTGTACCAGCTACTTTAAGAAAGGAGGATAAAACGAAAATGTTAAAAAACAACCGTTGTGCTTCCTGCTGCACAATTACATTATAACAGATTTATTTTAACTACCTCTCTACCACTTTTTGTGTTTTTAAAGCATATCCCGGAGTTTTTCTACGTATCTCTTGACAAGATCACGTTCCTCTCGGCACTCTGCATCCTTGGACATATCGCTCATTTCTGTTGTGAGTTCGTCCAGATGTTCTTCCAGAGCGGCAAGCATCTTCCTCTTGCAGTCTTCAGACTTGCCGGAACGATAGCTTTGCTTCTGCGTCATGTAGTCATCGTAAGCGTCTCGTCCATCAGAACGACTGTAATGCCCTCTGACATAATGCTCACCACGTCTGGCATAAGAATTACCCCTATCGTAATCCGGCATCATTCTGCCATCATTTGCACTGTATCTCCCCATGCTGTCACGTTTTCTTCCACGTTCGCTGTAATCATCATTGTATCCGCTACGCATTTCATCAAGGACGGCGTTGTAATACTCTGCTTTCTTATCCCAGTACTGCGTATTCTTGATATCTTTATACATATCAATCAGCTTGTATGTCATTTCCAGATTTCCAGTGGTCAGTCCACTATCTGCGATTTTGGAAAGTTCATCTTCGATTCTTGCGCATAAGTCTTTAATATCTCTCATAATCACACCTCCTACGCTTCTCTAGTCACGACAATATTTGCATTTGCAACAGAAACAGCCTGATCGCTTGTATTCTCTACTGCGATATTAACGCAACATCCGCGAGGTACATCAATATAGATGCCAGAGGACACATTATTGTACTGGTCTACTGCTGCCGGTGTGGAAATCATCTGAGAAGAAAGAACCGGCTCACCAGAGATTGCAATAGCCAGAGAAATAGCTCCGACAGTACCGCCTGTTGGAATTGCGATATTACCAGAAAAATCCACGAAAAATCTTGCTTTACACTGGTTAGTAAGCCCTCTCAGGGTGATGATTCCGCTTCCCTCTCTGTGCTGAATACAGTTAGAACCTTTGACTGCTGTATTTGAAAATACTACGTTTCCATTTGCTGCTACAGTCTGAGCAGCTATACTTGTAAATTCTGCCATAAAAATACTCCTTTCATATCACAAAAGGACAGGTTTTTGGCCTGCCCATCTGTGTAATACGGCATAAGCCGACATCCGAAATCAATCGAAAGATACTCTCAATATGAAGTTATCAGCAATTACATCCAGTGTTGCATCCACATCCGTAATATGTGTTCGGATTAGGAACCTGATATGCCGGAATCGGTGCTGGATTAATCGCATTAATGAGCTGCTGTGTCTGAGAAGCCATTGCAGTTGTGAGAAGCGCACTCTGGCGATCCTGAGAAGCAGCACGTCTGAGATCATTGTTTTCAGCCTGAAGGTTAGAAATCTTTTCATTGCAGAGATAGTCAAGAATCGCTCTTGTTCCAGCGTTCTGGCTGTCAATGATATCTCTTGTGTTGCTGTTCATGGTGTTCTGTAATGCACAGGTGTTCTGTGCCATGTTGTAGTTCACGCCCTGGATAGCTTCTCTGGTTTCACAGCAGCAATTTGCAAGCTGAGACTGTAATGCGTTTGCGTTCTGCATATTAGCTACAGTATCGGCATTAATAGCCTGCTGGATGCCGAAACCAGTCTGCATGATGTTGGTGTTGATTCCATTGAATCCGGTAAGCATACCATTATTCATGGCATAGAAGCCATCGCACAGACCACTGTTGATTCCGTCAAGCTTGCTAATCACTGCGGAATTGTCAAATCCTCTCTGAATGTCTGCCTGAGTAGCTGCTGTGGCTACATATCCACCGCCGTTTCCATTATTGCCCCAGCCATTGTTTCCCCATCCGAAGAAAGCAAAGATGAATAAAACAATAATCCACCAGCTACCATCTCCGCCAAACATGCCATCATTATTTCTACCGTTTCCAGTTAAAAGAGCAACGTCTGATGCTGTTAAATTTCCATCCATAATATAATCTCCTTTATTGTGTATTTACATCAATCTGGCCAGATTGTAATGTACTATTTTATTCCTTTCAACATGTGCTGGAATTGCCCTGCCATCTGCTGAACCTGATTAAGTTGCTGTTGGGAAATCTTCCCAGACTGTAACATCTTCTCAACTTCTGCTTTCGGGTCTCCCTTAAAATTCTGCTTAAACTGCATAAACTGCTGTATCATCTGCATTGGTCCGTTTCCCTGCGGCATTCCACCACCGAGGACGTTAAATAATGGATTACTCATCTGCGTTTCCTCCCTTGACTGCTGATTCCTGCACGGTATTAGCCCTAACAGGTTCAGAAAAAGAATTTAATCGGTTTATGATAGCTTCGTATTTGCCCTTTAAATCATCATATTCCTGTCTGGTGACATATTTATTATCCATGTTCTGAACAGGCTGTTTAGGTGGCATCTGAGTGCCTATCTCGTGGTATTCAAATGTCCGCAGCGGCTGTGGCATACCGGATACATCTGTGGATTTTATGTAGAACTTTTCACTCTCGCTGTCCATCAGTAAAACACTTGTCCCGGGCGCTACCAGATAGGATTTTGCGCCAACTTCTCCAGATACCCACAGGATTCCATTATTATTCTGTTGGGGCTGCTGTACTGGTTGAGCTGGAATCTGGACAGGCTGTTGCTGGAACTGGTTCATCTGCCCCGGAACACCAAAACTATATTGATAAGGATTGTTATATAATGCCATCTTATGCACCACCTTTCTGATTATATTTTTGCATAGATGTATCAATCTAAAAAGTTCAAAAAAGTATCGAAAAAGTATTGACATACCACCAAATTGGTGGTATTATATGATCATCAAAGGAACGGAGGAAAGCAAGATGAAGAAATATAACTTATCAAACATTATGAAAAGAGCATGGGAACTGGTTAAGAAATCTGCAATGACAATTTCCTCCGGTCTTAAGAAAGCATGGGAGGAAGCGAAAACAATGGAGCAAAAATTAGTTGAACTCGTCGGAAGTCCAAAACAGATTGCATGGGCTGAAGATATAAGAAAAAACATGATTTCATATTTATCTGCTCTCGTTAGAAAATACGAAGCCGAAGACAGACCTGCTCGCGCAGAAAAAAGAGCTAAAGATATGGAGATTCTTAGCAACATCAAAGAAGCTTCATGGTTTATCGAAAATCGCAGTTATGCCGTATATTCTACAAATTATGATTCAAACGATTTAAGCGAATTAATGGCGAACCGAAATGAAATGAATTTATATGAGCGTATACATAAATATGTCAAAGAACATTGATAGAAAGGGGGACGGAATGTATGTATAAATATAATCAATCTGAATTTGAATCCATGATGGATGAATTAATGCATGATTTCAAGAAAGGCTGTGGAAAATCTGACGCCGAACTTGATGTAGCTTACAAAGTCTTAAATCCCTCTCCTGTCGGTGGGTTTGTCGACAGCCTCGTTAAAATGGATAAAGATTATAGCACGAATCTATGGGAGATCAAGCGAAAACAGATCAAAAGTTTTATACCTGAATGCGACGGATACCAGTTAGACGATATCGTGGCCTATTGCCGTGCGAAATTCTTTAAAGAAGAAGTCGATCGTATCATATATGATAATTCTATTGCTGAAGAATGTGATGTTTGTGTATATGCGGACGGTACTATATTAAGTCCGGAATGGCCATATTTATGTGCAAAGGTGTATGTCAGCATTACATGGATCGACGAAAATAAAACCAGCTATACCCGTATTTTCCCATCCGCGGTAGGATTCATGTCTTACAAAACAAAAGGATCTATGGAAGATGATCTGAGGCAAAAAGAAAATATGTCCACTATGGAAATGCGTGAACACTTAAAGATATCCCGAGCAGAATTCTCAAGGAGGTACAACATACCGATTAGAACGCTCGAAAACTGGGAATCCGGAAAGAGCAAATGCCCGGATTATGTGAGACAGCTGTTAGAACGAGCTGTCTTGGAAGATTGTGAAGTGAAATAGGAGGGCGCGTAAAATGATTAAGAGAGTAAAACTTGAAACCATTTACAAAATGGCTAAAGAAGATAACGAGAAAATAGAAGAATGTAAAACTTTCCCAGACGGATGGGATGAAAAAGTCTACGATTATTATAACAAATTGTCGAAAGAATCTTCCGACGTTGAAATGTTCATGGAATTTCTGGGCGGCGAAGACTCACCGTTAGAAATGGCGTACGCATACAGGAGAAACATGTATATCATGCTGTACACAATGAATGCAACAGATACGTTGGCATTTGTAGATAGCGAATACGATATATTTTACATCGTATCAAAAGACGGTGATGAGTATAATAGTTGGGAATGGTGCTTTACAAACAATATTGACCCGATCAAATACAGGGGTGACGATGGAGACGAACCGGTATCGGAGTGGCTCATAAAAAAATATGAAGAACAGATAAGGGAGGAAAAGAAAAAATAAGGTGCAGTAGGATAAAATTTAACTTTCAAATCACTTTTATATGTGGTATAATATAGTAGAGTTTAGTAGTCCCATATTGGAATGTAAAAAGTATTATAAAATTTTACATTATTTAAAGTAGAACCATATTGGAACGTAAAAATAAGGAGGATTACAGCAAGCTCACAACTGTTTTGGAAAGACGCAAAATAAGCCCCTGAGAGATAACCCCGGGGCTTTTATTGTCGTCTTAACACACTTTGATTATTTTATTATTTACCCTCCGGCTTAACCGCTTCGCCGTGGATATACTCACATTCATCTGTTCAGCGCAGTATTCGAGCGTATATTCCTTGCATCTCAGCCGGAACAATCTTTCTTCGTCCGGTGTGAAATTACACTCTATCAAGAACCTGTCTATATCTTTTTTCGTGAACACATATAATTTCATGAGCATACCCCTTACTAATGCTAACGTTGATTCTGCGCAAGATAATTTGTAAGCTTCTGTTTTGTTTTTTTTAATTCTTCTACATTATTCCCACTAATCTGACTGTCCAGCATGGTTGACAACACTTCCAGAATTAATGAATCTCGTTCTGCGATTCTCCGAAGACTTTCATAATCTCGTCTATCATGTTCTTCCAGTGTCTCTACTCGCTTGTTGAGTCGGAATGCCGGGGTAATCCATTTAAAGATTACGGCTGCCGCCCCTCCGACAATAGACACCCCTCCGCAGATAGAAAGGAAAATCTGTACAAATTCTGATATGCTCATTTAGCTACTCCTTTTCCCAGTAGTATACTGGGATCTCATTGCCACTATCCCATGTATCGAAATATTTGCCCTCTTGTACCGTCACCACATGACCATCTATGCAGAGAATGTACGTGCCTGTCGGATGGTCTGTGCAAAAGTCGTTGACTGTATAGATATACCGTTCTGATTGCTCAATCAGTTTGCGTCTGTACCCACGTTTATAGAGGTACGCTCCCCAGACATAATTTGCACTCGGCATATCTGACAGAGCACATGCCTGTATCATTAATCCAGCAAATACCGTTTCCCAGTCAAGGCCGGTTGCTTTACATATTGCTCGGACAACGCAATCTCCTGTTCTCTTATCCTTAACAGGATTCGGATTGTAATATTCCCATCTGTCCATCAGTCAATCCCCTTTGCTGTCTTATATCGTTTTGCCGCTCCTCTGGCTTTTGCGGCATTCTGGCGGTTCCACTTAGCAATCATGAGTCGGTCTTGTAGCTCCCTCAGGTCGTTCTGCTTGCAGTAAGCCTTGTATGCAGCATTTTGTTTCTGCAAAAGATAAGACTTCCGGTCAAGGTCTTGCTGTAATGCGAATTTTGCCTGTTCGTCCTTGCAGTTGTCAACCGCCGTTTGCATTCCAAGGACTTCTCTCTTTGCCTTTCGGATTCTTCGCTCGTAAGTACGTTGCCGCTGTTCCTTTTCGTACTGTTTACCTTTGTCGGCTTTATCCTGTGCTGATAGTTCTGCATAAGGATTAAATTCACCGTCACTTGCCCCAAAGCTATGCCGACAGTTAACTCCTGACAGTCCGCTTGCTGTTCCGTATCCGGTCAATGAGAACGGCGGAAATTTCTTGCTCTTGCCAGAACGAGAGTATATCTTTCCTTGCCACCATGCGTGATTGCCCGGATTCTGACCGCCATCACCCGTTCTGGCTCCCATGTGAGCACTGACCAGAACTAAATCCCAACCCATCTCTTCCATGCGTTTGAGGGATATATCTCCCGTAGCCTGAGCCACGCCGGTTCTGACAGAACGTGCTACTGCTGTTTCAATCGTGTCTTTTCTGCCAGATGGATATGTGACAGTAACACCATCACTCACAACGTTATTAACTGCCTCTTTGATGGCTTGCGTATACCCAACCGCCCCAGTCATCATATGGTTATAGGCAAGGTCGCACTGCTCAATATAGAGCCTTTGAGCGGCACTTGCGGTTGTTCTCGTGAAGTTCTTCCACTCGCCCATAGTCGCAAGCATATTCCGCTCCATGAGCCTTATCATGGCTGGCGACTGTTCGAGCGGTACAGGGCTTAATCCTGCCGCCTTGTATATCTTGTCGTCATAATCGAGAGCAGTGATTCCGGCATCCTCAAACACTTCAAGAAGTTCCTGCTGTTCGCGTTTGGTATACCTGGATAGTTCCGCCAGAATGTCCTCTAGCAGCTCACCAGATTCCTGTAGTGTTCTGATTCTCCACGCATCGGCATTGGTCAGAATATAATCCTCACCTCTGCCGATTCTTGCCATCATTCGAGATACAATCTCAGAGATGATGTACTGATGCAGTTCTTCTGCTATCTGTTCACTGCCCTCTGTAATTTGCCGTAAATATTCTGGGCTTAACATAACTATTCATCTCCAAACAGTTTTGGTTCGTCTGGCTGGGCTTCTTTGACCATTGCTTTCGCTTCGGATTCTGTCATATTTTCGAATTTGACATAATACATCCAAGGAGGACAGTCACCCTGTAAGCGATACTTCCACCAATTGTCTCGGTCTCTCTCATAAGAATATGCCATTTCGCCAAAGTTGCACTGAACTTTATATGCACCGACTGGAGCCAATCCATATAAATCTGCATATACGCTCAACGCATATACTACTTGTTTTATGCTTTTGTCTAATTGGTCTCTTACGTCCTTGATAAATTGTACAGACCTCTGTTGTCCTGCTTCTACCTCTGTGGCTGTTTGTATTCCGCTTTTTTCATTAAATACAAAATATCCATTAGAGAATCCGACCTTATATCCAATCTGTCCAAGGAGGGCATTTATGCCGCTTATACGGGTATCTGTATTGAGAATTGGGTTGATTTCTTGATAAAACTCTTTCTCGTCCTGTCCGAATACATTCTTGACAAAGTGCGGTAAGTTCATCTCATTACGTCTGTTCTCCATGCCCTGTGGCGACATGGCTGCCACAGGTGTACCGCTTGGCATCAGCAGCCTATCATCTGCCAGAACAATCTTCTGCGAATCGAAAATCTCTCCGGCGTTTCTGCTGTATGCAATGTCGAGGTCTTTTAATTCTTCAATAGCTTCAGCGAATATTGGAAGTCCAAGTGGTGTACTGATATCCACGTTGTTCGCTTGCGGTGTCCGCAACATTCCGTACAACGGTCCGTCCAGCTTCTCGCCGTTTGCCTTGAGTATCGGCGGTGTATCTGCCATGAGGCCAGCCCATTTGGTCTGTTTAAGGTCGATTCTGTCACCGATTGACTGAGGAGATTTTGACACATAGGCTCTATTAGACACGTAGTACGGATAAGTTGTCACACCATCTATTGTAGTCTCAGCAAAACGATGATATTCGAGCCTTGTGTAGTATTTCCGTCCAACCGTATAAGAGTCCTTGAATATAATCCCTTTGATTTCCTGATTATCATAATCCACAATCATCACATCTGCCGGAGTAAACACATCAAGGCTTTCGCCGTTCGGCTTAATGAACACGGTTCCGTAAGCGCATCCGTATTCCACCCAGTGCCGAATTTGGAAGTATACCTTGTCAATCTGCTCCTGCAACCATGTTGCCCTTGCAGAACCATCTATCTGAATGCCGATCGCCAGGGTTGTGAGCCGGGCTGTCTCAGAACACACAGATTTAGCAAAATTAATCGTCTTGATATTATTCTTGTCATCTAACCATTCCGGTACGCCCCTGTAAATGTTCGCGCACCGGTTAATCAGCGATTCCATTTCCGGAAATTCTGCTGCCTGGATATTAAAATCCTCTTCGGCTTGTTTTTTGAAAATCATGTTAAACCACCTTTTTAGTGTTGTTATAAGTCCCATTTAATCTACCTTTTAAAATCCATCCATCTTACAGAAGTATCTCGCACAATAATGTCTTCATATTCTACAACTTTTAAGATTTCGTTAATGTCAGATAATCCATATATTTTTAAACCGACGCTTAAGAATTTATTTATTTTATCTGAAAAGTACCTATCTAACATTTTATGCACTGTGCCCCCTTCTCATGGACAATGGACTGGTTGCGTATCTGAGAGAATCTATCCAGTGATCGTTGCCATCTGGATAATCCGCAATCACTTCTCCATTGCTATCTACTTCATGCTCATAATTGATAATTTCCTTGTATGCTCTAGGCGTTCTTGCCGGATCAATAACCAACGTTCGACACTGTAGCCACTCAAACGTATATTTGCGGCTTCCCGGTGTAACAATGGCTTTACGTGCTGGAAGCCCTGCATCTCGGAAGTCAATAATACTTTCTTCTTCATCAACTCCGCAAGATATTGAATAATCATCATATCCTTTTTTCTTTATCTGGTTAGCCATTTCCTTGTTTCTTATCTTGGAGCCTCCAAGCTCGTCTAATAAAAAAACTTTTTCCTGATTAGGAACATAAGCCACACGAATAAACGCTTTGGGATCCGGATACCATCCCCAGTCTTGTCCCTGATAGACGCTTTGATACTTCTGAATTTCTTCGTCTGGAATCGTTCGGATTTCCAACAGCTCAAAGATATTTGTACCGAGTCCGACAGGTAATCCAAGGTATTCATGCTGATAGGCTCTTGGATTTGTCTTTTTAAGATGCTCCGCATCATCAAGGAATTGTTGACCAAGCCATTCAACAGGAACTGATCTGTAATCACTCTTATGCCTGTAGCTGTCGTCTCGTGGCTCTTCTACATACACATTCGCCCAGTTGCTCCGGCTAATTGGCGGATTGAATGTCTTAAATACAACAAACTTACTGCCACCTCGAAGGACCGACTGTTGCACTGTACGAATTTCTTCTATGCCCGAAAATTCGTCAAGTTCCTCGAACCAGAGATATTTGAAGTATCCCTTGCTTGCTTTAATAGATTTAGTCTTTTTCGCCTTGTCCAGTCCTCTGAATATGATTTTCTGTCCAGTAGGCTTGTAGGTATACTGCATAGGGCTTAAACTGCTATCCCACAGATCGTTTACTCCCAGTGCATCAATTCCCCATGCTATCTGTTCATACACAGATTCTCGGAGTGTATTTCCGACTTTACGGAAAATAACAGCATTCGAGAACACATCATTCTCTGCGTCCTGCATCATCAGGAAAGGAATCATTACACCCACAAAAGACGACTTCGTGGATCCACGCCCGCCGTACAGATCGTAATATGTATGTTTCTCATCCAGAATGTCCCAAAAGACTTCATAGAAAGCAGGAGCTATTATATCTTTCAGACTAATGGAATTATTATCCATCCTGTTTCTCCGGTCTTGGAATATTGTTTATGATTGTGATTCCACGAGAATCATTTTTATTTGTTTCTGCTTTTTCGAATCGCTTCATAAGTTCCCGTCCTGCTGCTATCCTTGTTTCAAGCGAAGCATCAAGGCCGAACTGATCCTTTACTTCGCCCCTTAAAACAGATGAATAAAATCGCTGAATCTCTGCAATATCTGCTATGCGTTCATCGTCAATTTGTTTTTGCCGCTCCTGTATATATGAGGATATAGACGGTTTTGACAGGTTTTCAGTTCCCATTTGTCTTGCTGATTGCTCGCTGTATCCGGCTCTCTTAGCCGCTTCTGTGGCATTTCCGCATTTTAAAAATTCATCTGCAAACGTTTTCTGTTTAGGCGTCAAGTCCATCTAATCACCTCTATCTATCATCATTTTCTGACTGCCTCCCATATTTCTTTCAGGCACATGACTACATCATACTGAGATGCAGTTCGTAATATTTCATAATCACAATCTTTCCATTCACCACGTTTTGTTGGTCTAAGCACTGGTGTTGATATGATCGTTACTGTAATTAATCGTTCCTGCTCATGGCTGTAGAATTGTGATGTTCCGATTTTTATAATTAATCCGGTGGATAATATAGCTTTTTGGAGTTTTCTTGTAACTGCTTTTAAGTTCGCCATGTCATCACCTCAATTCAAAAAAAACCCAGTATAGCAGTTATATACAAATATAATACCACACTGGGGAGATTTAGCTCTCTACCACTTTTATAAATTTTTAAGTTTTTTAAAGTCTGCCAATCAGTTTGGCTAAATGATAATATTCCGCCATGACCTTTCGTTTGTAGCCATAGAAATCGTTTTCTGTTGCAGGAATCGTCCTGATCTTCTCCATTGTCCGATAGCCGATGCTATTTACGATACTGTCGTAGATTTGTGATTCAATGCCGGGTGCATATTTGATAGATACCTGTAACAGATTGTATTTGTCGCTTTCACTAAGATTCCGCAAGTGGCTTTGTAATGTCGGTATATCATCCGGCGGCACTCCGTAATCAATCAGTGTTGCCTTTCTCAGCTTCATTTATTTCACCTTCTTCATTCAAACTCCAGTCGCATGGCATGCCTCGAAAACATTCTGGACAGTGTTCGTAGAATCCGCAGCCTTTGCAATCCACTGGCTGTCCAGTACAATATTGCTGTAGTACGTGGTATGCTGATATAGCAAGGTTTGGCGTTATGTCTGGTGCGCCCTGTGAGCAGCTATCACAATATTCACCACATTCAATCTCTCGTTTTTCGTTATATGTGACACTACCATTTTCCCATTCTGTTAATCTTTCCATCTACTTCACCTCTTCCAATTGACTTTCTACGGTGTTTACAAGTAACAACATTGATTCAATAACTTTATCTGTTAATGGCATTCTGTTTTTGTTATTCGCAAAATACTTAACGTGGGCCATTGCTTCCTCGATTTTTTCTTCACATGCAACTATTTCATGTGCATCATACATTTTTTTCTTGTCACTATTATAAGTTGCTATTCTTTCATCATGAAAATTCAACATGTTTGGAAGTGGAATATCGATTACGTTTAAATGATTCCCTCCTGACCACTTAAAGCCCTGTAATCTTGCTATTCTTAAAATTTTAGAATATTCTTCCTGCGTTTTTACGAATACGCTTTTTCCTGTTAAATCAATCATCTATTTCGCCTCACAAAAATATATTATTTTCTTCGCGCTTTTTCGCGCATTCTTCGCAAATAAAAAATTGTTTTCGGATACCTAAAGCAGCTATCATTAAGTATCGGATAATCCAGTTCATACGCTGTGGTTTTCCATTTGCCACAAACATTACACTTTTTCACAGTTTCGTTTATATTTATTGCCATGCATCATTCTCCCCCTATAATCTCATTAATGCACTGATTTCGGCCATCGACCATCCCGCACTGATAATCCGTCATATCATTCTCGGTAGTGCTCTTCTCCGGCAGTGGCTTCAATGGACACCAATCAGGTTTACCTTGACAATATCCATATTTACAATCAATTTTCTTCATAATATTTGCGTCTTTATCGTCATCTGAGATTGAACAACATGCTTCAACACCTTCATCTAATTCATAACAGAATCTACAATCTAAGCAAGTTTCTGGTGTATCTATTACCAATACTGATTTACTCACCCACTTCACTTCCTCTCAGCATCAGGCTCAAAGTGTTATATCCCGGACAAGTTCTGACTCCATTTCTGGTATCTCTTAATAATACACAATAAGGATATAATGCCATGACCTCATAGACGTGTTCTGTGGCATCTTCGCCACACTGGTCGATGTACTTGAAGCACTTTCCCGGTCTGAGGAAGTACCTTGCACATACATACGCTTTTGTTCCGAATCTTACGCTCGCACTACTCATTCAATTCCACCCTCCTTCATGATTTCGATTGCTTTATCTAATGCATTTCCTACATTTTCATAAGCAACATCTAGCTTTTTATCTCCTGTATTTGCTATTGAAAACCAATACATCGCCTTTAAATCTTTTAACTGCTTTGAAACTTTATCCACATCAAATGCTGTCGGCTGTTCATCAATAACTGCACCTATTGCAAAATCCATATCCGAATTTCCAAGAGAGTCAATTATTTTGTCTGCATCAATTAAACGCATTTATTCATCCTCCCACATTCCCAACAACCGCATCCTCTCATACAGTACAGCGACGGTCTTGCGTCTGTATCCGTAGAAGTCTTTCGGGTTCATCGGGATATATCTTTCTTTGCTGATTTTCCTGTAACTTTTCCGGTGTAGGATATTCTCGATAACCATATCCGCTATCACAGTGTTCTTCGGGCAAGCTGACAAGGCAGCACTGGAAAGCAGGTATCCATACTCTGCCGGGAAGTCTTTCAGCATCGTATTAAGTTTTTCTATGTCCTCTGCCGGAATACCGTAATCTTTCAGCTTTTTGTTCCTTGTCAGCATACCGTTCTCCTTTCTATTTGTCTGAGTGGTGCTTATCGTACATTATCGCCACGCATACAAGACCAGCCACTCCGAATATGATTCCAAGGGTGAATCCTAACAAGAATGTAATCATGTTTCTTCCTCCTTTACATAATCTTCACATTCCTCCGCATATTCATAACTGTCCATATCATCACATCTGCACTGACAGGAATCCTGCTTAGTACAGCAGATGCAGCACTCTGTTTCATCGTCTGGGTATTCTAATTTACAATATCCCATTCAGTTCTCCTGCTTCTTAAAATCCATCTTCAAGTCATAAACAAACTGGCAAAGTTTCTCTGCTACATCATCTGCATTCTCTACATTTGCAAGATGTCTGACGTACTGCTTACCACACACAACACAAGTTAATTTTCTGATTGTTTCCCAAACCTGCCATGCGATAATGGTAGAATCAAAAGCATCCGTCATTAAAGAATCTCTTCCGTTTCCGTTGTCGTCTCTGAACCACTTTTCTCTCGGCGCTTTTAATGTGGTTGCAACATCTTCTCTGGTAAGACAACCTTTGTATTTTTCGTCAATGCGCTTTTCCAGTTCGTCCAGAAGCTCCTTCTTTTCCTGTTCTGTCATTTCACATCCTCCTTATCTTTCACTCTTTTATTCCATGCTTCTATTGCATATTTGGGATTGTTATAATGTCCTGTACCGCAAAGACAGTTACCGCATTTTACAAGATACTGAGCATTACCTAAATATCCCATTTCATCATCGGTAAAAATTTGCGCCTCTTCTCCACAAAACGGGCACGGCTTTAACTGTTCCATTTTCATCCTCACTTTCCCCATGTAAGCAACTGACACGCTATTGTGCAGTCCTCCATGATTTCTGTGTTAATATTTCCTATGTCACTGCATTAACCTTTGTAATCTTCAAACCGTTCACATGTATTGAAAATAAATCTTGAATTACACCATCTCTGCATTCTTTTCAGCGGATCACGTTTCTTTAATTTGTATTTGTCATAAATCATCACATAAGGTGAAAAACCGATATCTCGAATCGTGTATATTCTTTCCAAGTCTTGTTCTATTGTCGTATTAAATCCACATAAAACGTATACTGCGACTCTTGACCTGTTCCATCCTGTAAATTCTTTAAATATTTTCAATTTAGGAACGATGAGATCTTTGTCTTCATATCTATCCCACGCAAAATGTATTAGCTTAATTTTCATCCGCTTAATGCATTCTGCTTTTTCCTCGGTCATAATCCGAATGTCACAGCCCTGTGAAAAATCTATCCATGCTTTGCTATCTATTAACTGCTGGCTTAAATCCTTCCAGTCTTTACAAGCAAACATGTTTGGATCAAGTAGGACAATGTTCTTTTGTCCATTCCAAAATTCAGATAAATCAGCTACTTTACAGCTTTTCTTTCCCTCTTTATCCTTTACGATACAAAAATCGCATCCCCTAGGACATCCTCTTGTAAGAAAACCGTATGCGGTATCTTTACACATCTCAGGATATAAACTATAATCTGGATAAATATGTTCTATCTCTTCTGGAAGGCACTTTCCTCCTGATGGATATTCATATCCTGTTCCGCCTTTTATTATTTCTTTTCCGCAAACAGGGTGTTGATAATCTTGTGTAAATGTAAATACTTTACTCATATATACCCTGTCGGGGGGGGGGATTGCCATTCGACCAAAGGATTGTACCATCCGATATCATCACCATGATTCTTGTGATAAGCAGATAGCTTCATTAGTGGCAAATTAGGAAAGTTATGTCCATCTACATCTATTAATCGAACTTTCATTTTTCTCCTATCCAAATGCTACCTGTCCGTTATTCTGCATGTCTTTTTATTTCTCCTGAAAAGCTTAATTCAATTCCCAGTTCTTCCTTGATAGCCTGCACATAATCAATCCATTCAGCTAAGCCCTGGTCGATATAGTCTGAAGCTTTGTCCATGCCTGCCATGAACTTCTGGCATCTTTTCTGACCAAATCCAAATTCATCATGCAGAACAGCTATCGCCATGATCACGCAGCATTCAGATACAAGCTGCTTGATCTTCTCAGATGCTTTGTCCAGGTCCTTTCTTGCCAGGGAAGTATGTATTCCTGTTACTCCCCTGAATCTGCATTCCTTTTCGAGGGCTTCAAGACCGCCCTCTCTGGTGATTCGTCTAGCAAGGTCAAGACCATCTTCCCTGCCGCGTTCATATTCACGCATTTTGTTCATTTCTTCGCCTTTCCGAACCCGTATCCTGTCGGAGCATAGGCTCTATCAGTACTCGGGTGTGCTGTTTTAAGCAACCCATCATCAATAAGCTGGTTTAAATGTCTCCAGATGGTAGCTCTGCTTGCGTCTACCTTCTCGCAAATCTCGCTGACCGATGGTGCGTATCCAACAAGTTTGAAGTAGCTTACTACATACATGTAGATTTCTTTTCTAAGAGCCTGTCCCTGCTCGTATCTATTCTTCGTGTTGTACATTCTTTCTCACTTCCCTTTGTTTAGAATCAATAAATTTGCAAAATGCTAAAACAAATTCTTTTGCTAATGGATCTGAATATATTTCTATCAATTCCATACAGCGGTCATAAGCTGCTTTTGAATATTCATCTGTGAGTTCAACCAGGTAAAACTCTTTTATTAATTCCCATAATTTAGGCATAAACATTGCCATCATTGGAATATCATCTTTTCTTACGCTTGCCATTTCTTCCCCCTTGAATGTGTAACGTGTAACATAAGTATTTAATTTTTCCTATAATTACCTTTTTATATAATTATTAAAATATACTTTATAGTAAAATATTAGTTACATTAGTTACACTAAGTAAAAAATACAGTATTTATAAGGGTTTGAGGTGTATCTTGGGGTGTAACTAAATGTAACTAAGTGTAACTAATTCTAGTCAAATGGTATCTCACACTCACACATTTTTTCAAATTCACTTAATTTTCTGACTTTTTGATAACATATCTGTGGACCATATTTTCCACATCTCACCCGTTTCCCGCCATTTTCCCTTTCCCATCCGTCAATGCAGTTCTGCATGATGGAGTGAATTTCGTTGGACTCGAACCTTGTGGGCTTGCGGCCCTCGTTACCCAGCGCCTGTTCATATAGCATTGCAACGCAAACGCGAGGTTCCGTTGTATGGTCTAGCCATTCTTGAATAATTCCAACTCTCACGTCCTCCTCCATAAATTCCTCCTGTTTATCCTCTATATATCGCTGTAAATTCTTCGGAAGAATTAACTTAGGTGTTCTATCGGCCCTTTCAAAAAGCTCCATGGCTTCTCCCCAAGCGTTTGTAAAGTCTGACGCTACGGCCTGTGGATCATCAAACATGGATTTCAGGACGTGTTCTTTTCTCGTGACTATCGGAAGGAATCGTCTATTGCCTGTTCTATCAGTCAGGAAACGGTCATTGTTGGTTGTTCCGGCAAATACACACACTCTTGGTCTCTGCTCTGTTCTGCGCCCATATGGAGGTCTGTACGTGTCCACTGTGGATGTTAAAAATGCTTTGATGCTCTCAACTTCTTTTGCTTTTTTAGTAGCCAGCAGTTCCGCCAGTTCCACCATCCACATACCGCGAAGCTTTTCCGGGGCTTTGTCGCCCTCGACTGTATTGAAGTTGTCGTTATACCATGCGTTATTGAGTGATAAAAGTCTCAGGAAGGTAGATTTTCCAATTCCCTGTGAGCCGTATAATACTGGCATGTAGTCAAACTTACATCCCGGATGGAACGCTCTGCTGATTGCACCTAACATAAACAGTTTCATACATTCCCTGGAATACTCTGTGTCTTCTACTCCCAGATATTCTGGAAGTAGTTTGTTGATATATCCGGTCTTTTTATTCCACTTATTCTTATGAATGTCAGTAAGCATATCAACAACAGGGTTGAATCTGTTTCTATTTGCCACGATATTAAGTGCTTCCATGATCTTCTCCAGACTCTTTAGCCCATATTTTGATTCAATGTACGACTTCAAATTGCTGTCATCACTGTTGCTCCATTCCCTATACATGTTTACGTGCTCCCACGGGAGACTCCCACAGACAAAGGGCGCATATGACAACTCGTTGTATTTAATATGTCCATACAAATCAGGGTCGTATTCAATGGCTTCACACATATTCTTAATACTCTGAATCATTGTTCCTTTTTCTGTAAAATCAAACTCCGGATCCCTCCACCCTTGCGTTGCAACCCCCTCTGAGTCAATGTGAATGGGCTTTCCTTTATCATATCTAGTCGCACTTGATACAATGACTTTGACTTCCTGTTCAGTCAATGGAGGCGAGCAGGAACTTTCATTCTCAGCCATGGTAGCGGCGAACACTGATTGATCTGACGCTCCTTTCGCCTGCATCATACACGCAAAACGAAAAAGCATCTGATTTCTTTGTCCTGCTGCCACGATATTTGGCATGGTAAAAGTTGTACCTTGTTTCTGATCGTCATGGTTCAGGAAGTATTCTACATTGTTATCGGCCTTTGCGATCTCAAATTCGTCCGGTGAGTATTCCCATTCATACCGATTGCCATTCTTATGTATTGATGGAGGAGCTACTACATACCCGCCATTTCCACGAATATCTACACCATCAATAATTCCGGCTCGGTTCTTTATTTTGCCATTTCCACGATAGTACAAATGGTATCCGCCACGCCCTGTGATAGCCGTCCATGTTTCTGGGAAATCACCGTGTTCACGCTGCCAATCTTCAAGCGAATGGTACCCATCTATTCCGCGATCTTCGTCAATGTCTAAATCAATTACAAATACATTCTGGCTAACTGAACCAGTCGCAAGACCTATGTTTGCATTTGGATATTTCTGCCACCAAGCTTTTATCTGAGCTGCGTCCGTAGTTGCATCTTTACATCCATTTCTGGTAAGCGGAACTTTATCGCGGTACTTTAACGGGAAGACAGCAAATCCTTTTTTGGCATATTCGATAGCCGCATCATACATACTCGGATATTCACTCATTGCTATCACCTGTGAGCTGAATCGAATTTACAACCATCAAACTCACCCCTTTCAAGTCTTTCTTTTAAATCTCTGTATAAAATTTCTTTTATCAATCTTCCAGATGTTTCCTCTTTGCAAAAAACCATATTCATGTTGTATCGGACCATCCATGCAACACTGGAAGCTAAAAACGCATTGGAGTTAAATTTGCTTCGATATTTACCGTTCAAAAGGTTTTCCCAGCTCGAATTTTCGCAGATGAGGTAAATCCTGCACTGCTGATCTAATGCCCGTTCAAACTCTCTTTTGAATCTCTCACGTCCTCTGGTAAAACATGCAGCTAATTCATCTAAATTCATTTTTCGTTCTACCACACAAAATGGCTTAATGGTTTTACGCGCATCGAAAAGCGAACTACCATCTGGCAATACTGCATTATAGGTGTAATCACCATAATCCAATGTTGCTCGACTGTATGGAACGGAAAAGGATTTATACCGCTTCTCCGCTCGTTCAGTCGCTTGTTCTCTGGAATCAACAAGAATCTGGAAAGACTTTAAGACTTCTTTTTGATCAAAAATATCCATTAGTTGAATGGCATCTCCTCATCTGCACCGTCTGGAACTCTCATGAAATCATCTGAACTAGTGCGTGAAGGATTATTACTGTTCAGAACTCTGTCTTTTGGGAGCTTGTAATCACCGGAGCGAATTTTATCGACTTTACAGAAGGATGCCAGATTGGTAGCTCTTCCAATGCTTCCGTCATTCTTTTTATATTCTCTTTCATTAAAAAGACCGCCGGCAATCTTACCTTTGAATTTCTGCTCATCCCAGTCAAAGTGGTATCCCGGATTGGATTCTTCAAGAGCTTTTGTAAATGTTTTAAAGCGTCTCTTTGTCCAGTTATCTTTCTTTGATCCGTCATCATTCGGAATATTCAGAAGATAATTGCAGTGCCATTTCTTATCCTCGCTCTGCTGGGCTTTATACTCTTTTGCATAGAAGCCCGTATATTCGCCTTCTGCAATATCGCAACTGATTTTTACATACTGACCTTTACTGTTGCTGCAAACTTCGGCTCCAAGAATCTTTACAACATAGCCATCTTTTGGAAGCACTTCGTAATCTCCATAAGCCTGTGTTTTTTCATAATCTCCAAATCTTTTAATTGCCATGTTTTTTTATCTCCTTTTAAATATTTGTTATAGTCATAGCACATAGAAATAGCTTCTTCTTTGCTTGAACATTTCCTGTACTCACGAATTGCTTTGTCATGGTATAATTGATGAATATAATACGATTCACATCTTATCCGATAGGCGTATCGGCCTATTAAAAATACATACCAGTTTTGTTCTCTCATCAAAACTCCTTCATAACTTCAATGACTTTTGTAATATCATTTGGAATATATTCCTCTTCAAATGCTCCCAGTGGCGTTCTTGCAGTGTCATTATGAGAAGTGGTTGAAAAACAATAAGTGTTCTCCTGCTTCATTGATCTGAGCAACCAGTTGAACTTACTGTCGATGTTGTTTTTCTCAGTCTTCCTTCCATTGGTTTTGATTCTGGTAAACTCATAGCCTGCGTCAGTCATTTCTGTTTGCGTGTGGAACAGCAGGATCACTGTCAGATCATCTCTGAGCTTTGACGGAATATCTACCAAGTCCCAGATGCTCGAGGCGAGGTCCATCCACTTGTCATAGCCTTTCTCTTTGCATCTTCTCATTTCGTCTGATACCATTAAGTTATTTACGGTATCAACAACGAAATAATGGATATGTGGTGCTTTTTCTGCAATGTTTAAAAGATATTTGATTATAGTCTGCGGAAAACTGGTCTTTACATAATTGTTCTTATCAGCGGAATACTGATCTCTCCACCCTTTCCAATTCAGACCTTTTCCATCGCAATCACAGTAATAAGTTTCTTCTGGATTGAGATTGCGAAGGGATGTACTTTTACCACTTCCGGGTTCACCCATGATTCCAATTAAGTTTGCCATAGCTCACACCTCCGCTTTGTCGTATACGATATGTTTGCTACCTTCTACAATCAGAAGACTTGCGATCTGGCGCATTGATAAAGTGCTTTCATTGTAAATTTCTGTCAACGCATTATACGCTTCCCCGGTCACTTTTACCGCCATGTCTCGTTCTGACACTACTGCCTTTTTA
>ERZ772889.477-NODE-477-length-43397-cov-10.757026_pt1 | contig 43397 bp, 41 predicted proteins | sample MGYA00512127_ERZ772889 | MGnify/ENA primary metagenome ERZ772889 (study PRJEB29015, sample SAMEA2737689) | human gut metagenome | biome: human gut; feature: human-associated habitat; material: faeces | place: China | collected 2012 ...
TCAGTCCGTTGTTTTATCGCTGCTTGTCGCTGTCGAGCCACGCCACGAAGTCCTCGAGGGATAGCTTACCTGCTACGCAGGCGTCGCGCTTTTCCCGCGCCTCAGCCGCCCATTTGTCAAACGCCTCGCGCGTCATCAGACCGTAGCGGATACGGGCGTTGTGCGCCTTGTAGGAGCGCTTATATTCCTTGACAGCAGGCTCGCTGAAGATTTTCTTTTCATACAGGCGGACGGAGCCCATCTCCTTGCAGGTTTTCTCCGAGCCGGGGATCACGCGGGAGCAGTATTCCTGTTTGTAGTTCCCTGTGACGCCGAACAGCTTGCCGCAGAATTTGCAGGCGTGGAAGCGGAGGTTTGCATCCAGATAGCGACAGAGCAGGAAACAGATCAGATCGCTCACGCTCTCCGTGTTCAACACTTCCGCTGTAATTGCTGTCGGCTCGGAGAATTGTCCGAAGTTTAAGAGATCATCGTAGGGATACGGTACATTGCCGCCGGAATAGACGGCCTCCAAATGCAGCTGGCCATACGAGAGAATAGGAAAGCGAGCTTTATCCTTGGCGCGTTCTGCCAGATACTTTTCCCGCATATCCCTATCCCCATTGTCCTCTGTTTCCAGCACACAATGGGCAATGGTCTTCAGCTTTGGCTGCCATGCGCGGTATTCCTCCATCATGTGCTCAATTTCGTCCGTGTTGAGGACGATGCCATTCGCGGCATCGATCTCTAACCGTTCCAAGGCGGCGGCCAGCGGCGCATAGAGCGGGTTATCGCTGAGCCAGAGCTTGGCAAGGTCAAACAGCCCTCGCAAGGACTGCTCGCGCTCCTGCCCTGCATTGATCGCGTCCACGCGCATCATTATCGCGTTTAGATCGCTCTCAAAGTGCTTCAAATCATCATAGAGAAAGTCAGCGATTGCGGAGCCGAGCGGCGCGTATTTGTGCCAGAGCGGAGAATAGGAATCATTGCTTGTCTCGTTTACGGTGCGCAGCTCGAAATATTCTGATTTCTTATCTGTGTACGCACCTACCCATATTTCTTGACGGGGATGCGGATAGCTTTTCCCTGACAGCATGGCGAGCCTCCTAATAGACTGATGGAATGATTTTATAAAAATTCTATTGACAAACAGCATATCAATGGATATACTTCGGTCAATGGGCGACTTAGCGAAACTAATATATATTAAAAAGTCCATTATGTCAAGAACAATTTTCAAAGGAGGTCATACATGAACAACAACTACGAAAATCTGCCTGCGGTGCTGAACGCCAATCAGTTGGCCGCAGCACTGGGCATCTCCCGGGCCGGAGCCTACCAACTGCTGAACACCGCCACATTTCCAACCCTGCGGATCGGCAAACGGCTGCTGGTGCCGAAGGACAAGCTCATCGACTGGATCGAGCAGAACACCGGAGGTGGCCATGTGGGTGGATAAAGAAACGACTGCCCCGATTCCATCTGTTGCACCAGATGGGGAGCAGCCGTCCGCGCTTGCACGCACAGATAGTATAGCAGAATTTGAAGAAACGTACAAGCAGTTTGGCAAGATGCGGGTGATGACCATGCCAGAGCTGATGGAAACGCGCTTTCGCGTCCGCCCGGTGGTCATCGACGGACTGCTGCCGGCGGGGACTTACCTCCTCGCCGGTGCGCCGAAGATCGGCAAGTCCTTTCTCGTCTTGCAGATGGCCTATCAGGTGAGCATGGGAGCGCCCTTCCTTGGCTTTTCTTCCCGGCAAGGTACGGTTTTGTATCTTGCCTTAGAAGATACCTACGAGCGATTGCAGAAGCGTCTAGCGCAGATGACGGAGCAGGACAGCGAGCACCTGATCCTCTCCGTTTTCTCTGAAACGCTGGACGAAGGATTGCTTGAGCGCCTAACCGACTTTTGGGGAGAGCACGCGGACACGGTGCTTGTTATCATCGACACCCTGCAGCGGGTGCGAGGCCGGACACCGGATAACGGAAGCTATGCCGCCGACTATGATACGCTGGCAAGGCTGAAGGAGTTTTCCGACACCTACGGCGTCACCGTGCTGGTCGTCCACCACACGCGCAAGGAGGGCGCAGAGGACGTGTTCAACACCATCTCCGGCACCAATGGCTTGATGGGCGCGGCAGACGGCGCGCTGCTCCTACATAAAGATAAGCGCACAGCCTCGGACGCTGTTTTGGAGGTAGTCGGGCGCGACCAGCAACAGCTTCGATTGCACATCTCTTTTGATGCCGCACATCTTCACTGGGAGCTGGTCGAGGTGGAGACGGGACGGTTCAAGGAACCGCCGAACCCGCTGGTCGAGCTTGTTTCTCGGCTGGTAAACGAAGAAAACCCGTCGTGGAACGGCACGGCGACGGAGCTTGCGCAATGTCTTTCCAAGATGGACAGCAGCCAAAGCTTCACGCCGAACTGGATCGTGCGGACGCTGAACGCGCAGCAGGATGCACTGCTGCGGAAATACGACATTCGCTATGTTGCCCACCGCACGAGAGAGGGCAAGAGCCTTTCGCTGCGGTGGGACGGTGTACGGTAATGTACGGTATGTACGGTAAAAATGGGAGTGGGGGTATCCCCTCAAAATACCGTACATTATCGGACATACCGTACACCGGCAAGGTCATTTTCCGTGCCGTAAGGCAGAGGGAAATGACCACTTGAGGGAGTCCAGAGGGAACGGCTGGCACACGGATTTTGGCACAAAGTCTAGTGTGTTATACCCATCACGACGGGGGACGGGAAAACTGCACGGGGACGCCGCTCCCCGCGCAGCTTTGACCGGGCCGAAAAAGAAGGACGACAGATGACGGTATCGTCATCTGTCGGGCGCACTTTTTCAGAAAGTCGTGGTGGGTATTCTCCGCTCCCTCGTCTCCAAAACGATAACAGGAGGAACAACGATGGCTTACGCCATTTTACGATTTGCAAAGCGAAAGGGCGGTGCTGCTAAGGCCATTGCTGCCCACAATGAGCGGACAAAGGAAGCCTACGCCAGCAATCCGGACATTGACAAAAGCCGCACCGTGCAGAACTATCATTTGATCGCGCCGCGTTGGAGCTACGGGCAGGAGATCCGGCACCGCATCAGCATGGCGGGCTGCCGGGTACGCAGGGACAGCGTGAAATTTGTGGAGACTTTGATCACGACCAGCCCGGAGTTTGCAAAAGCACATGAATCAGAAATGCCGGAGTATTTTGAGCGGGCGCTCGGCTTTCTCAAAGAGCGCGTGGGCGAGGAGAATATCTTTTCCGCCGTGGTGCACATGGATGAGAAAACGCCGCACCTGCATCTGTGCTTTGTGCCACTGACGAAGGACAACCGGCTGTCCGCAAAAGAAATTCTCGGCAACAAGAAAAGTATGATCCGCTGGCAGGACGACTTTTACGCCTGCATGGCGGAACGGTGGCCGGAGTTGGAGCGCGGCACACCTGCCGTTGAAACGAAGCGCAGGCACCTGACGCCGCAATGGTACAAGAAAGTCACGGCGATGGATGCCAAACTGGAAAGGCTGGAAACTGCGTTGAATGACATCAATATGTTCAACGCAGGCAAGAAGCGCGAGGAGGCCGCCGCGCTGCTGGCACAGCTGCTGCCGGATGTAGAGTCGTTTCAAGCGGAGACTCAACGGTTGCGAGAGGCCGCCGCTGCCGCCCAGCACCGGCAGCAACACAGCGAGAAGGAGGTCGCCGATCTGCAAGCCGAGCTGCGAGAGGAGCGTAATTTCAGCTTTCAGCAGCGCGCCCACATCTCCGCATTGGAGTCCCGCTGCCGCAAGGCCGAGAAGTTGCTGAAGATGATCCCAGCGGAAGAATTAAAGAAATTTTTGTCAAGCCAGAGAGTGCGCCTTCGTTAAAACATGTTGACAATATTCCTTTTTGGGAATATACTATAACAAGAGGCAGGTGGAACTATGTTCGATATCGAATTCTATCGATTAGAGAGTGGCAAGAGCCCTGTGGAAGATTTTTTGGACAGCCTAAATTCCAAAATGCGAAACAAAGCTGTTCGCAGCTTGGAATTGCTTGAAGAATTCGGGAATACTTTAAGAGAGCCAAACTCAAAAGCAATGGGCGATGGTCTGTTTGAACTTCGCATTAAATTTTCCAGTGACATTACCCGCATTTTTTACTTCTTCTATGTTAAAAACAAGATCGTGTTGACCAACGGATTCGTGAAAAAAACGCAACGAACTCCGCCAGCCGAAATTGAACTGGCTCGAAAGTACAAAGCTGATTATGAGAGGAGGCATTCTCATGAGTGATTTGAAGCACTATATTGAAAGACAAATGAATGATCCAGAATTCAAAGCAGAGTATGACGCCTCTGAGACGGAGTACCAGTTAACCCGTTCTCTGATTGCCGCAAGAATAGCGTCCAACATGACACAAAAAGAACTCGCCGACAAAAGTGGTGTTCGTCAGTCCAATATAAGCCGCATTGAAAGCGGCTCTTGCAGTCCTACGGTCGCAACCTTACAGGCATTAGCTGAGGGGTTGGGTAAGAAGCTTGTTATCAGTTTCCGATAATAAGTAGATGCTGGGTACGTTGCCCTGTTAAGTCTTTTATAACTGAAAAACAAGAACCTCTGCTGGTTAAGACCCCAGCAGAGGTTCTTGTCTTATTTTAGTTTTCTCAGCGGTGCGCACAACACTTCATAGGCATATTTATATACTTCATTTGCCGACTCATCTGGTGATATATCACCATGGGCAAGACAGCAACGAAGCATATACAGTATGATAACAATAGCTTCGCTGATCTTTTCAGCATCATTCACAAAATTATATGCTCCAATTTGTTTGGTAGCTTGTCCCGACTCAAGGACACTGGTAATGCGATATGGAGTCAGTTCTCTGTAGCATTCTTCGCACTGTTCCTTTTGCCTCTGCGTCAAACCAATAAAGCCCGATTGCTGCCTCAATACATCAATATCATATCCATCTTGCTCAAAACAAAATACAGAATCGCCTGTAGCTTTTATCGTAACTACTGTTTTCATTTTTCCATGTGCTCTGGAACACTCATAGTGGTGCTGGTAATAATCTTTCTGCTTAAGTGTGTTTGCGTTTTTCACTGCCACTTCAGCAAATGAAACAGACTGCCGAACCCCTATGTATTCCTGAGTGACAATTGCTGCATTCAAAAGAGAACCATGTAGTTTTGCAATATTCTCTCTGTATGCGCTACCATCTGCATCCTCTGCATTGATCAGATTCATGGTATAGGTCTTAAATCTGTTTGGTTGACTTGCAATGTACTCGATACATTCTTTGTCGTTTTTTCCTGTAACCTCACCGCTAAAGTTATACCACGCATTAAAGGCAATCCAAGCTTTCATAAATGCAGAAAAATAGTCAACCTTTATATCAATAGCATCTATCCAATCTTTGTATCCTGGCACCCTGGCTCACCTCACTTAGCGTAAATAACTTCTCTATCCATAATTTCCAACGCCTTTTGCTCTAACTTATAGGCCTCATAACGTTTTTGGTTAGCTTCAAGCGCAAGATCGTTGATTCTTTTTTGAATATCATGGTTTTTGAGTAGCGGAATAGGGATATTGCTTACATGCGTAGCATCAATCTCATCAATAACCGCACCATACGTATATCTTGTAATCAAATGATAACCATATTCTGAGGCCAAGAAAATGTTGAGGTAGCCAGCAATATTTTCGCTTGCGGGAACGATGCGGATAATATGCTGATTTGCTGCCCATTTTTCCCAGTGTCTCCCCACAAGAGCCACTTTTCCGATAGTCCCACTACAAGTAATAAGAGTCATATTTTCATGTAACTCTAACTGCTTCTCTATTCGCTCACCATGCTGCGATAATGACAAATATTTTTTATTTGAAGGATCGAGTTCATGCAATTGTTTTCCTCCAATGAATACCCGGCCTTCACCCTCTCCAACATATACTCGTTTGAATCTACCCGGAAGGATGATTTTTTTACTTATTCGGTTATCATCAACGGTTATAACTTCCTCTGCATGCTTGTTAAGATGATCGATGATTGCATCTACAATCGGGACATGATAGGAAGCATCCAGCCGGTAGTCCATATCGCTTAATTTTACGCTGAATGTTTTTACTGGAGCGTCCTTTTTGAAATAGTCGACATCAAATTCATTAATTGCCGGAAGCTGAAGCTCGTCAATCAATAAATTAGTTGCCTCGTTGATTAAATGATTCGACTCATCTCGTAGCGCGTACGACTCCACAATCATGCTGTCAATCTTTGCTTTTATTTCGTTTGGAGCATTCGGAATCGGTATCGATGCAAGATGTTCGGGCTCAATCTGCTGTATTACTGAGCCGTAAATATTTGACCGAATCAAAGCCTGTCCGGTTTTTGTCTTAAGATATGCGTAAACATACCCCGGGAAATTGTTGCATTCAAGCCTCATTGCATGCTCACTAATTAAAAACTTTTCTAAAGTTTCATTAACAAATGACATGTTACCGATAGTGCCAGAACGTGAAATTAGTACCGTGCCCCTTTTTACATGCAATTCCGAAACACGATCATCATCAATCATGAACTTAACGGGCTGCGGACTTACATCAAGCATCTCAGAACTACCAATAAATCCAACGGTAGTTTCTTCGTTCTTTTCGACATAGTTTCTTTTTAAGCGCCCTCCATAGTGCGCTTTTTTAACAGGGGAGTTCGGCCCTATTAAATCAACTGCAGGATAGAGGCCATTTTTTATCCTCATATAAGCCTGTTTTGCTTCGACATCATAGACACTTGCCTCTAAGCGCATTCCCCTTTCAATGATTTCTGAAAGCGATACAGCACACCATTTAACTGGTATCTCGTCAATTACAATTTCGTCCTTGGGAGTTGCAGCAATTTGATATGCTAAGTTATCTTTTACCACGCCAGCCCCTCCTTTATTTTCCATTCCGCAAAGATGGCCGGAACATCTGGGGTTTGATCATCCTCAACCTTTCTCTTTTGCTCGTGAGAAACAGTGCGATCACCTTCCCCAGTTGTACCGAGTACAAGAACGCTATTGGTATCAGGAACAAGGATTTCGTTTCCTTCTTTATCACGCTTGAATGTAGGATTACCACGTTTATCGTGACCGACCTTTTCTACCATGGCCATGAAAATACTATAGTCGGCCATTGTACCGCTCTTTTCCTCGATATCTTTCTGCTCCTTTGTTTTCTTCTGCAGGAACAGCACCGAGGTCTGAGTACCATTTCTCGGCTGGAAGGTATCCACATGAAGGTCTACACTGGCAACGATTCTGTGGTTTTTAATAAGCCACTCTCGAATATATCCAAGGCCCGGTGCACCCAGAATATTATCAGGGAGAACGATGCCCATACGTCCGCCAGGAACAAGTAGCTGTGTGCAGCGTTCTACAAACAGAATTTCCGGTGGGACTGATGCCTGCAGGCGATCCGTCATTGTCCATGTATTGGTTTCCTTATCATTTTCCCAGACATGTGCCAATTCAAATTGTTCCAAAATAGCTTTGTCTTTGATGGGTATTTTACTGCCAAAAGGCGGATTAGTCACAATCACATTGAAAAACTCAATCGTCTTATAATTGCGAATCGAGGCTTTATCGATACCCAACGCTTCTGCCAAGTTAGAACGAAAGTCATCTGTCCATTCGTGCGGCGGCAATAACGAATTGGACTGCAAAATATTGCCACTGCCGTCGTTATTCATGACCATGTTCATTTTTGTTGCTTTAACGAGATCTGGATTGATATCAAAACCGAAATAATTCGATTTTGCCATTTCGGATATACGATCTCTAAAAGTGTTAATCGCTTCAGGACTCCACTCGTTTTTCGGCATTCCAAGTTCGGCTTCAAACTGCTTTTCAAGTTTTTCGATGACATGAGTCATAGCGATCACAAGAAAACCGCCGGTGCCACAAGAACTATCCAAGACTTTCTCATCAGCACCAGGGTTAATCATTTCAACAACCATTTTCATGACATTTCTGGGTGTGAAAAATTCACCTCTATCGCCGCGCAGATTAGCTCCAACGATTTCTTCATACGCTTTACCCTTGATGTCGATGTTTGTGTTAAGCAAGCTGTATTTCTGTAGTTCACTGACGATATAAGCTAAGCTGCGAGGGGACAACTTAATCTCATCATTGGCATCAAAAATTAGCCTATACTTCTTCTTATTTTTGACTTGTTCAAAGATTTTGGAGATGCGTTTTTTGACAGTCAACTGGCCATCAGGATTGGAACGCTCTTCCGAAGTTGCATAGAATTCCAGTGGTTTAGTAATGTTTCTCTCGTCCTCGATTTTGCAGAAGATAACCTTCAGCAGTTCAAAAAAGGCAGGTTGTTTCTGCAGGCCATCATTCACGTAGATATGATTATGACAGGTTTTGAATGTAAACAACAGGTTATCGTCATAAGCATTTTTTAGCGTAGTGCGCTTAGGCCGATTAATATCGTCAAGATTACCATCAGCCGAAGGAATATCGTTATAGTCCATGAAGTCTATTTGGCCTTTATCGTTAACATATTTATGATAGACTTCCTTTTGGCGGCCATTTGTCCACATACCCCACTCACAATTTGGGCAAGCGGACATATAAGACTTTAGTTGCTCAACACCGTCTTTAGCATTACGTGCTTCAACAGCCTCTTTTTTACACTCGATGATGATTTTAATGTTCTCCTGAGTCTGCTCGCCACAATCTTTATCAAAAATGACAATATCCGCACGGGGTTTTCTTGAACCCAGTTGTAGAGTGTATTCAATTCTGATTTGCTTGGGCAGATACTTATGCTCATTAACAAGTCGTTTTTCAATAGTCTGACGTACATACTCCTCTGGAGTATCATTGCGAAACTTCCCGTCAACATAGTCACAAATTTTTCCTTCGGGAATTACAATCACCGATGTATTAGCCATTTTGCGTTCCTCCGTTTTCGCTCTTGGATTTTTTCCGTTTATCAGTTTTGCGATTTGATAGGTAATCTTCAGCAGCTTTATTGAAAAAATCCGCAAAGCTACTTTTGTCATATGCAAGTGCTGCTTTTAGTTCTGTATGCAGTTTATCTGGCATTCTGAACTGTACTTGCTTAGTTCTATCGCTCAATAAACTGCACCTCTTTTCTGATCCCAAATGATATCATTATATCTTAATATAATGATATCATTTGGGCCTACACTCGTCAAGAATATTTCTTCATTTATCAAGCAATTTTGCCGCAATATCGATTTTCCCCGCACTTCTGCCGACTATTTGATTTAAGTAGGGCAGCCGACACCCCAGATGCATAAGCGTCCTGGGTGCCGGCTGCCTTTTGTTATTCAAACATTATCTCTTGCATCACCACTTCTTCCGCTGCGCTGCGGATGTTGTTCATGGCACCGACCCATGCCATCTGATCTTCAGCTTTCATCTGCTCAGTGATGCCCTGCTCCTGCGCCATTTGCTTCACCAGCAGCTCCAGCATCTCTCGCGCCTGTCGGTCTACCTCGTTAAGGTGTTGCGTCAACTCACCAGAAGTCAACAGGTTAATGTACAAAACTCTCCGATGTTCCTTAAGGTACTTGAGCCGTATACGGCCAAAGCGTCCATAAGTTGCCGGTTCTTCCTCGGATAGCACCAGATCCGGCAGGTAGTAATCTCCGTACTTGCTATATGTAATTTCCATTGTGTGACAGTCCTTTCTTGAGCTATGATTTTACCCTTATTTGTACCCTTTATAGCGTTAGCTCTTATAAAACAACTGGACTGACTGGTACTATGTTTTGCAGTTTCAGAACTGTTTATCACAAAATTTGACAGAATTAGTTGCAAAAAATGCTTTTTCTCGAATTCGAGTCCTGTACCGCGCACCATGGAAAAACCTTGAAGCTTCAATGGCTTCAAGGTTTTTTTGTTGCCCTGAAACCCTGTTTAGCCTTATTTTTAGCCTTATTGTCCCTCAAGCATCCGAAACGCTCTTGATAAACTGCTCCATACGCTCTGCACTGTCCTGCTTCATCTGCTTCGTAACGTGTCCATAAACGTCTAATGTAAACGCTGCGGTGGCGTGACCGAGATTTTCCTGCACGGTCTTAATGTCGTCGCCGCTCTTGATAGAGGCAACGGCGAAGGTGTGACGCAGATCGTGGAAGCGCGTGGCCGGTGCGCCGATGTTTCGGACGATACGCTTGAAGCAGTCGTACACAGTTCGATAAGACAGATAGCCGCCGGTTTGGTTGGTGAATATGAGGCCGTGCTCTTCCCATGCATCGCCGGCCTCCATTCTCATACTGTTTTGCTCCAGCTTTTGAAGTCGGAACAACTGAATCACCGAGGGGGCCAGCGTCAGACAGCGGCTCTTGTTATTCTTTGGCGGAGAGAAGTAATACTCTCCGCCCTTTTTCTGCTCCCTGCGAAGCTGTCGCTTTACCGTGAGAGTACCTGCCTGAAAGTCAATGTGTTCCCAACCGAGACCGAGCACTTCACCCTCGCGCAGGCCAGTGAACAGAGCAATCTTATAGAGGTATTCGTGCGGATGCCCCTGCACCTCGCGCAGAAACACAGCGACCTGATCTTCCTCCAAGGGGTGCATCTCTTTTCTGATGATGCGTGGGAGAATGCACGCTTCGGTCGGGTTTGTACGAAGATAGCCAATCAGAACAGCTTGCTTCAACGCCTTGTGCAGCACGCCGTGAATGTTCTTGATGGACTTTGCGGAGAGAGGAGCAGCATCAGGTTTTGACGGCTTGGCAAGCTCGTTGTAGAAATGCTGCACCGTGTGAGCATTCAGTGCGTCGAGACGGATGTGACCGAGATGCGGGTCGATATATAACTCAATGGTGCGCCTGTAAAGGTATGCGGTAGAAGCCTTGACCCCGACAAGGTAATCCTGTGCCCATATGGACATCCATTCGGATATGCTGAGCTTACAGGGAGCAACATAGGTCTTTGCATCAATTTCGGCTGTGATCTGCCGAAGCTTCTGCGCGACCTCCTTCTGCGTTTTCCCCGTGATGCTGCGCTGGATCTGCTTGCCGGTACAAGCGTCGTACCCCTCGGTATAGCGCCCCTGCCAGTAAGTGTATTCTTTTCCGTTGCGAGTGGTTGTAATCTTTCGGATAGAACCGGCGCCGTTAGCGCCTTTTTTATTTTCATTCTTGCGCGACATATATCCTCCTTTCCGCCGCGCAGGACATACCTAAATAATATGATACGCCCTGCGCAGCAGAAATGCAAAGCTTTATTTGAGAGACTTAGGTCTCTATTTCTCGGTATCCTCCAAGAACTCGATCAGCGCGTTTTTGGGGATGCGCACCTGCCGACCGACGCGGATGCTGCGGAGCCTGCCGCTGCGCACCAGCTCATAGGCTGTGTTGCGCCCGATGCCGAGGATCGGCATCAGCTCCTCCACACGCAGCGTCACGGGGAGGTCGTCAAGGGAACAGTACTTATTCTCCATCGCGGCCCCGCTTTCTGACCGACGCAAGGTAAATGTTCGTTACGTCGGCACGCTCGTGGCCCAACAGACGGGAGACCGCATAGTGAGCGTCAATGGCGCTCATGCCGTCCTCCGTCAGCCTTGTGTACTTCTCCGCGGCATAGGTGTGCCGAAGTCCGTGGAAGGTCAGACAGCGGTCGGAGCCCTCGTCGCAGATCTCATTTCGGTAGCGGTAGATGAACAGCTCTAAAGCGTTGATGGCGCGGTCGGTAGGCATACCGTCTGGCACCAGCAGCTTGTGACCACGCTCGGTCTGTGCCAACAGCTTACGGAGCATCATTGGGATACGCTCGTCCTCGATGGGGACGGTGCGCACCTTGCCGCCCTTGCCCTTCACGGTGAGGGCGTTTTCGCGCAGCGCCTGCTCCGCCGCTGCGGTGTCCATACGGAAGCACTCGTGGATACGAAATCCTGCATAGCGCCCAAGGTAGAGGGCAAGAATGAAGTCATCACGGTTTTCCGCCATTGCCTTGCCGAGCAGACGGTTGAACTCCGGCCCACTCCATGTCCGGTCGAGCTGCCCAAACCGGCGGCGCTCCAACTCGACGCCTAACTCGCTGTTCGTTGGCAGCGTATACTTTGGGTGGGACATCTTATCGTGGAAGAAACGAATGGCAGCAAGGTCGGTTTTCACGGTACTGGCAGACTTGCCATTGTCCTGTAAGTACAGCACATAGCTCACCAGATGCTTGCCACTGATGTTCTCCAGCTTTTGCAGATGGTACTCTGCAGCGAGGTAGGCGCAGAACCGTTTGCACGCCTCGTAGTAGCGCGCCTTGGTACGAAAGCTGCCTTGTCGATTGTGCCGTGCCAGCTTGTCCAACTGGGCGACAAGGGAGAGGAATATCCCTTTGCTTTGAATAGTAGCCATATATGTAGATCTCCTTAGAAGTCGTTATCGTGTTCAGATGGGCGCACTTCACCCGTTGGCAAAGGTGTCCGTTTCCGCTTCCTTTCCGCGGAACGGAGGCCCTTGAACGGTGAAAAAGCCTTGCGGCGTCTACCGTTTTGCGGTGCGGCCCGAAACCTGTCTCTTTTTACTTTTGCCTCGGTCAGTACGATACCGCGTGGGGCGTGCGCCCTGCCATCTGTGATGGCGGCGGTGAACACCAGGCCGCTGAACTCGGCTGCAGCTGCTGACAAATCGGAAGCAGTTGCCGGTGTTCTTTGATCCGCACCGGCTGCGGATCGGGGATATGCTGTTCCTGCGCCGCCGGTTCGGGCACGCTGCCCAGACGCAGGGGTGAGACCTTTGCCGCGGTCTCGTGAGGCGCTTTCTCCCGTATCCTCAAACCGCCCCGATTTGAGGGGAATCTGTTCTTTCTTTTAACTGCTTGACCTTCCTGCGGCCTCGTGGCCTCCGGCTGGCAGGACCGGTGGCTGCTCCGACGAGCGAGGCTCCATACAAAAACGCAAAAAGAGACGCAGTTTGCCGAAAGGCATTCTTCGTCTCTTTGCTTCAGCGGCACAGCGCGAGCGCCCGCCGCGAAATTACTTCTTATCGTTTTAAGTATTATACCGCCGAAAACGGTTAAGGTTTCTGCGGAATCTTTTTCTTTCCAATCTTCTTTTTTCAGACGAATGGGCGCACTTGTCCCACTACAGTCGCCGTTCCTCCCTAACTTACTCCGCCCTAACTTACTTCGCCCAAGGGATGCTTCGCGGCAAGCAGATATTTCCTGCCCAGTGCACCGCGAGACTCCTAATACAAGGCTATTGTAGCAGAGCCTTCGGGGGCTGTATAGTTGGAGTTTTTCCATAGTGAGCAAAAAGGCGAACGGACACAAAGCGCCCCTTCGTCTCTCCAATGTGCCGAGCAGCTGCAAAGCCATTCGGCAAAATCCATACAAACACAGAGCAGATCTGCTCCGCAAAAGGGCATAACAAGCCCTTATCGTAGTAATTACATAACGTACAAACCTAACAAACGTGCACAGGCGGATCTCTCCGCACATAGGCCAGACGGCCTACGCCTCCGAGGAGGAAAGCGTGCATAGAATCAATTACAATTTTTGTATACCACAAGATACGGTATATGTCAAGCGATAAATTTTCAAAATGTGGTGTCTCATCAGGCTGCGGCAGATTTTCATAATGCGTATTGTGTACATATTCCGTGCGTATCATCGGTTCATGATTTCGGCAAAGTCGTATTGCTGCCGTATAAATGGTGTATTGACGGAACCCTTGAGTTTTCACCTATATAATAAGGCCTACAAAGTAAACCAACACCGCTACCTGCGAAGTTCAGCCAATGCTGTTTTTTAACAGACTGAAACGCCCAAGCAATGCTCGAGCACTTCGATAAAAAGCAGATAACTATTTGACAGATTTTAGCTCTAAGGTTTTGCCTATTGCGGCCTTTCAAACCATTGAGGTAATAACCTTTTCGTTTGTTACCTATGTCCAGAACCTTCATGCTAGAAATGTCCTTATACCAGTTTGAACCGCCGGTAAGTGAATCTGTATAGAGGGCAGCAGTATTGGCAGAAGCTGTATTACCCTCGTCAATCAGTGTAAACGGCAGGTTCGGATTTTTCCCATGCCGATATTGATGGCAATGTTCTTTACCTCAGTAAGAAAGATTGCGTTCACATCGAGGACTGGCGCAACCGCCCATTGCAGGGCGGGCGCTATCCATACGTCTACATGGAGAGCATCTACCCGCGCCGCAACTGGGGCGGAGAGCACGAAAATGTGGCGATTCTGGTGGCAATCGCCGTGAAATAGGATTGTTTTCGTGAGGTTTTAGGCGCCGCTGAGGGCATGAAGGAGGCCGTGGGCGAGGTGTTCCCGGACGACAAATACCAGCGCTGCACGGTGCATTTCTACCGCAATGTTTTCTCTGTTGTGCCTAAATCCAAGGTCAAAATTGTAGCAAAAGTGCTCAAGACGATTCACACCTATGAGAGCAAAAAGGCGACCTGTGTTTCAGTTCATTGATCGTCGTTTATTGCGCGCCCCTGAACATTATAGTGTCGGGAAGCTGAGAAGCTTCCCGACACTATTGTCCCATGCGTAATCCAGCCACCGTCAGCCTTGACGGTTACGACCCAAGTGCTTGTGTGTGTGGTATTGCAGCTCCAATCCATCCCTGCAGCGCACGGGTGAGCAAGCTAATTATTGCTTACCCTATCCTCTCTTTAAAAACGCAGTGATGCAGTGTAGAGAACCACGACCCTTGAGAATTTCTGAGATATCCACGGTATCAATATTTACGCCATGCTTGTCCAACATTTCCTGTGTACGGGGATTCCCTTGTGCCATAAGAATGTGATTAGGCTCCAACGCAACAAAGTTGCATGCCAATGTTCTGAATTGCTCCGTGCGGGAGGGAATCTCAAGAATCTCGTAGCCCTTTTTCTTGAGCATATCAATGATGTCATAAGGCACCTGCGCTGCATGAACAAGGACCTTGTCATGACTAATTGCGTTCATAATACCATCAATGTGGATGTTGCTATACGGCTGCTGCATATGATAAACAGTAACGCCCATACGCTCAAGCTCAGTTTTAACCTGCTCATAGCCGCTGCGATTGCAGCGTGACCCCGTTGAAACAACACAGGTATGTCGATCGACCCACATAGCATTTGCTCCCTCAAACATACCATCACCGGCAATTGTTTTGAGGATTGGAACTCCGATTTTAGCAAGAGCTTCGGCAACATAGCGTTCCTCGCCGCGACGAGCTGCCATGCCGGGGCGGGTAATGATTGCCCCCTCCGGCGTCATAAACATCAAATCACGGCAGAAAACAGCATTTGGCCTGTCTTCAAGCTGATGCTCTACATAGTAAACCTTTGCGCCAAAGTCCGTATAGACCTTAGCCACATTATCGTGTTGTCGGCGCATAAGCTCAACGTCGATCGGCTCGTCTGAAAAACGAACTGCTTTTGGATCAAAGCTTTCAACTTCCTTCCCGGGGCGACGCATCAAAACTGCACGCAGCGTTTCAACCTCAGAGCAAACGCCCCATTCACCCCAATACTCTGTAATATCCTCCTCAAAGGATGTTTCCTTTGGGAACCATCGCTCACCGAGCAACGCGTCAATGTCCATTTTCAAGGTGTCCATCATGTTATGTATTCTCCTATGAGTTGTATTGTTATCGCCCGTTCACCAAGTGGCAAGCCACAAAGTGACCCGGTTCCGTCTCCACATATTCCGGTGTCTTTTCAAGGCACTGCGCCATGCAGTGCTCGCAGCGGCCAGCAAATCGGCAGCCTGGTTTTGGGTCGATCGGGCTGGATACCTCACCCCGAATGAGCTGGAAACCCTTTTTGCGACTCTCCAAATCAGGCTCCGGGATAGCGGCCAAGAGGGCCTTTGTATAAGGGTGGAGCGGCTTTTGAAACAATTCGTCAGAGCTTGCAAACTCAATGCAGGTTCCTAGATACATGACCATAATTTGGTCCGAGATATGCTTGACAACGGATAAATCGTGCGTGACGAACATATAGGACAGATTTAGTTCATCCTGAAGGTCCATCAAAAGGTTTAGTATTTGGGCCTGAATTGACATATCAAGTGCAGAAACAGGCTCATCACAAACGATGAAGCGTGGCTGCAGCGACAGCGCACGCGCAATGCCGATACGTTGACGGCGCCCTCCGTCAAGTTCGTGAGGGTAAGCATCAGCGTAACGTCTGGCAAGCCCAACCATATCCATCAGCTCAACCGCCCGGTTCATAATTTCGCGCCGCGTCGGATAAGACTTATGGATGAACATATATTCCGAGATCGTTTCAATCACGGATTTTCGTGGATCAATGCTTGAGTAAGGATCTTGAAAGATGATCTGCATTTCGCGGCGCAACGGCCGCATCTTACGGATATTGAGGCTGGTAATGTCTTTTCCGTCGTAGATAATATGACCGGCGGTCGGCTCAATAAGCTTGAGGATTGTACGGCCCAATGTGGACTTTCCGCAGCCTGACTCGCCAACAACACCAAGCGTTTCACCCTGATAGAGCTTAATGTTGATTGAATCAACAGCATGCAGTGTGCCACCTCCCACCTTAAAATACTTTTTCAGGTCTATTGTTTCTAACAGAGGTGCGTTGCCCTTATCATCCATTCGTATTCCCTCCTACACCTGTTTTTTGCCTATCCGGATCAAATAGATGGCAGTAGAGCTTATGACTCCCCTCGCCGCATATTTTTGGCTTTTCCGTTCGACAAATCTCCATGCACTTTTCACAGCGCGGTGCGAATTCGCATCCCTTTGGTAAATTTGTAGGATCCGGCATAAGACCTAAAATAGGTTTAAGTCGGCGTGCCTTTGTTGTCAGATTTGGAATGGAACCAAAGAGACCCTCTGTATAGGGGTGGTGCGACGGCGCGAGAAAAATATCCTCTACGGTACCAGCCTCTACGATTTTTCCTGCATACATCACGCACACATCATCACAGGTTCGCGCAACAATGCCCAAATCATGTGTAATCATCAGCATTGAGGTTCCGAGCCGACTCCGAAGTTCCGCGATCATGGCCAGAACCTGAGCCTGTATCGTGACATCCAATGCAGTTGTCGGTTCATCCGCAATGAGCAGCTCTGGCTCGCAGCACAACGCCATAGCGATAACAACGCGCTGCTTCATACCGCCTGAAAACTGATGTGGATACTCGTGCTTTCGCGATGGCATAATGCCGACCAACTGGAGGATCTCGTCGATTCGCTGCTCTACGGCATCATTAGATAGTTCAGGCCTGTGAAGTCGAATTGCCTCTCCAATTTGATCGCCGACTGTGTAGACCGGATTCAGCGAAGACATCGGGTCTTGAAATACCATAGAGATGCGGTTTCCTCTCACGACCCGCATTTGCTCCTCGTCAACATGGAGCAAGTCTTCGCCTTCAAAGCGGATTTCTCCGCCTTTAATACGACCTGTCGTTTCCGGCAAAAGGCGAAGAATACTCAGCGCTGTTGTCGTCTTGCCAGCGCCGGTCTCGCCGACGAGACCGAGTGTTTTTCCCTTTTCGATTTGAAAGCTGATACCGTTGACAGCCTCCACAACCTCTATGTCAGTTTCATAAGTAACCCGAAGATCCTTAATCTCCAAAATCGGGCTTTTTTCATTTTCCATTATAGCTCCTCTCCCGTGGCGTACCTTATGACTTCAAATGCGGGTCCAACGCATCGCGCAGACCATCGCCGATAAGATTCACTGAGCAGGCCGTAACAATGATAGATAGTGCGGGGAATGCCATCAAATGAGGCGCTTTTCTCATAAATTCGCGAGCCTCCGAAAGCATCTGCCCCCACTCCGGCTGGGGGGCCGGCATACCGAGGCCCAAGAAACTCAGCGTCGATTCATAGATAATAATTTTTGCGATGTTCAACGTGGTGTTGACAATAATAACGCCAATTGCATTGGGGATAATATGTGAGAGAATGATGCGAAATCCGCTCGAACCGCCAGCCTTTGCCGCCTCGACATAGTCCTGTTCAGAAAGCGTAAGTACCTCAGAGCGAACCAGCCGGACATAGTTGGTAAAATACGCCAAAGTCAGCGCAATGATCAAATTGGTAAAGCTGGCACCCAACGCATATACGACCGCCATGGTAAAAAGAATGTCAGGAACCGACATAAAAATATCCAGCGACCGCATGATAATGCTGTCTACCTTGCCACCAAAATAGCCAGCGACTGCACCGAGAAGGCTGCCAAACAGGCATGAAGAAATCGTCGCAAGAATCGCAATAGCAATGGAAACACGTCCACCGTAGATAATACGCGCGAAAATGTCGCGTCCGTATCCGTCGTTGCCGAAAAGATTCCCTACGGAGGGCTTTGCAAGCATTAAATCCATATTCTGTGTAATTGCCTTATCATAGGAGATAAACAGTGGCGCGCCCACCAAGATCACCGTCAGCACGACCAGCAGCACCAGTCCAATCACGGCTCCCTTATTCTTTTTGAATCTGCGCCATATCTCTTTCCATTTCCCGTCACTTTTGTAGTCTTCATTCAAGCTTTTTTGGGCCGCCATTTGCTCACTTCCTCCCAGATTTTGTATATTTGGCGCGAATGCGAGGGTCGATCATCGCATAAATCAAATCCACGACCAGCATAACAACGGTAAAGCAGATCGAGATCAGAATCGTTCCGGCAATGATGACCGGCTCATCCTTATAAGTAATACGCTCGACAATCAGGCTGCCGATACCTTGCACAGAAAACAACTCCTCTGCAACCACAGCGCCACACAGCAGAAGGCCGAGGCTCATGCCAACTTGTGTGATAACAGGAAGAAGCGCATTCTTCAACACATGCTTCCAAATTACAGTACGTTCGCTGGCACCCTTAGCGCGTGCAGTTCGGACATAGTCCTGACGAATCGCATCTAACATAGACGACTTGGTAAAGCGGAAATTCTGTGCGGCAATGGGAAGCGAGATTGCCAGTGCTGGCATGATATAGCCTGTCCAGTTCGGAATGCCGTAAGACGGCAGCCACTTGAGCTTGAGTGCAAAGAAGAACAGTAGTACAAGGCCGAGAACAAAGGTCGGTACAGCAGCCAACAGGAAGGAGATAACTGAGGAAATCGTATCCATGGGTGAATATTGCTTCACAGCAGCATAGATTCCCAGAGGAATTCCGATGGCTGTTGAGAGAATCATTCCAATGAACGCCAGCTTTAATGTCATAATATACCGCGGCCATATCTCATCGAATACATTTTGCTTGGTAACATAAGAAATGCCAAAATCCTGGTGGAGAAACATATTGCTGAGATAGTTCACAAATTTCTGAAAAAACGGCAAGTCATATCCGATCGCATGGTTATATGCATCCACATCCGCCTGAGAGACACCAGATCCGAGAATAGCACGTCCCGGATCTCCCGGCGTTATGTTCATAATCAGATAGATAATCAAAGTCACGCCGATAATGGTTGGAATTAAAAATAGGATACGCTTTGCGATGTATTTCTGCATACTTGCCCCCTTTTTTGAGAGATCAGCTATCGTCAGCCTAAGGACCAACGATAGCTGATCCACTTATCCTACAGGAAAGAGTTTATTTAGCCCAACTGATATCGGTCAGGTGGTAGTAGAATGGGTTAATGCTGTCAATCTTTACGCGGTCAGACCATGCAATGCCGACGGCTCCATGATAAAGGGGCAGGATTGTCTTGGTGTCCATAATCATGCTCCACAGCTCAGTGTAAATATCATATCGTTCCTTGGTGTCGGTAGCAAGAACACCCTGATCAACCAGATTCTCAATCTTTTGCCAGTCGAATGTGTTTTTATCATCTTTATAGCAGACAACATACATTCCGACAGACTCTGAATCAACCTGCTGGCGAATGTTATTGTAATCATAGTTGCCACTGTCCGAATATACGCACATATCATAGTCAAGTGCATAGAGACGCTCTGTCACAGGACCAGTTTCGCCGATTTCAACATTGGCGATCATACCATTCTCGGCCAAGCACGCCTGAATGACAACTGCGGCCTTTGCTTTCGGTGCCGTATCGGCATTGTAGGTCAGGATGGTACCGACATTGATACCCGCAGCAATCTGCTCTTCGGAAAAGCCGGCATCAAGCAACGCCTGATGGCAGGCATCCTTATTATAGTCATAGGTTTTAAACCTTCCATCACTAGCGCGCGGAGCGGTTGCTACATAGTCAGGAACCATGTATTCATATGCTACTGTACCATAGCCGCTGGTCGCAGCCTTAACAACGCTTTCCTTATTAATAGCATAGAATATCGCTTCACGGACTTTGGGATTGGCAAGAATACCATTGTTAGACGGGGATTGATAGTTGATGCCGAGAAACTGAATATCGTTCGCCTTTGCCAGTGTGCAACGTCCTTGGGCAGAGGATTCAATGTCCTCCCACTCGGACAAGGGCGCATCCATGAGATAGTCAAGCTCACCATTCTCATATGCGATGACTGCCGCAGCGTCCTCGGTGATAAGACGGTATTCAACATTTTTGATTGCCGGTGCGCCCTGCCAATAATTTTCATAGGCCTTCAGCTTCACGCCGGCGGAAACATCATACTCAGATACATAATAAGGTCCCGTTCCCGCTGTATGCGGCCTGGTTCCAAAGGGAACCCCGCTATCAATGATTTCCTGATATTCTCTCTTGCTGTAAATTTTAATGGTAAAAAAGGTGTGAGAGATGGCAGAATAGGGATATTTGAGCGTCATGATTACAGTTTTGTCACCGTCTGCCTTGATCGAGTCGATCATAGAGGTCACATAACCGAATTTAGAATTCTGCATTGCCAGCTCATAGCTGAATACGACGTCCTCTGCCGTAAGAGGATCTCCGTTCTGGAAGGTGGCATCCACAAGCTCGATGGTATAGGTAAGACCATCTTCACTGACCTGAATATCCTTTGCCAGTAGGTTGTAGTAGCCGCCTGCAGACTCATCAATGCCATAAAGGCCTTCAAAAAGTTGAACATAAGTGATTTTATTGCCTTCCATGGCAGAGGTCTGTTGCCAGTCGGTGCTTTGGAGTGCAGAGGAAAGCCGGAGGTAAAGCGTGTCCTTATCATCGCTCACCGATGGGGTATTGCCCTCGCTGCCGCAGCCCGCAAATAGGCTGAGCATCATTATGATAGCCATCAGGAGACTGATATATTTCTTCGTCTTCATTTTGCTGAGGCTCCTTTCATATCCCATTTGCTAATATTAACCGCGTTTTAAGAATGCGGTACAGCAGTGCATAGCGCCGAAGCCCTTAAGGACTTCATCAAACTGAATGGGAATAACCTTGATTCCGTTTTTCTCCAGTAACTCTTGTGAGCGCGGATTACCAGCTGGCATAACAACCAAGCCCGGTTCAATAGCAACATAATTGATTGCAAGGGTCTCCTTAGCCTCATTTCTCGAGGGACACTCAAGTAGCTTAATTCCCTTTTTCTTCAGCGCATCACAAACATCATAGGGGACCTGAGAGGCGTGGATCATAGCAACATCATGACTTGCCATATTTACTAATCCGTCAATGTGCGCATGACCATAGGGAATCTGCATATGAATAATCTGCGTTACTCCCATACGTTCAAGCTCATAGCGAACCATTTCATAGCCCTCGCGATTTGTACGTACACCGCTTGCAAGGATTACTGTATGGCGATCAATCCACATTCCCATTGCACCCTCAAAAGTCGCGCCGCCACAAATCGTGCGAATAATCGGTACACCAAGATCGGCCAATTTCTTTGCCGCATAACGCTCCTCGCCTCTGCGAGCTTCCGTTGCAGGACGGGTAACGATTGCGCCTTCTGGTGTCATGAAGACTAAATCGCGGCAGAAGAGTGCGTTGGGGCGGTCACTGCGCTGCTCATCGACATAGTGTACCTGTACACCATGTGCGCGGTATACATCGGCAAGTGCATCATGCTGAGCACGGAACTTCTCGGGGTCGATTGGAGCCCGGAATCGAGCGGCTTTCCAGTCAAAATTCTCTACTTCTTTTCCGGGACGGCGCATCAAAACTGCTTTAAGCTTATCGACCTCTGAGCACACGCCCCAGTCGCCCCATATACTGCTCATATCCTCAGTGATTGTCGTCTCGAGTGGGAACCACCGCTCACCAGCAAGAGCATCAATGTCATGTTTTACATCTGTCATTAGCATTATCCTCCTCGTTTTTAAAGCAGATTCAACGATTTCAGCCTTCGATGAGGCCGCGTCGTTGTGCTACTTGTATACCAGCAAAATGTGTGCCAGAACGAGGACGTCAAACATAAAATTATATTAATTTTATAGAGTTCTTTGCTATTTTTACAGAATTCTTTGCTATTCCGAGTTTTTATGCAACACCGCCGCTCTTTGAGCCGCCGATTTAAGCTAAGCAGGAGCGTCGGCCAGTTCGTCTCCAGCTCCTAATTGCCAAAAATTTTTGCATATACGCAAAAAATTTTGACACATAGGTGTCAAAATTTTTTGACTAACGATTCATACGTCAATTTTATATTTCTTCATTTTGTACATAAAAGCCTGTCGAGAAATCCCGATTAGTCGTGCAGCCTCTGCATATGTAGAGGTTTTTTTCAGCGCATCCTCAATGATTCTCTTTTCCACGGAATGAATCTGGTCATTTAATCCGGAAGGCCCCTCATCAGCGCCAGTGCTACATGGCAATGAATCTTTCTCATGTTGCCCGCATTGTTGTACAATATAGCCCGTCAGATCCCTCGCATGAATACATTTCCCTTGTGCGACATTAAAGGCGCCCTCTATCGTATTGCGAAGCTCTCGGACATTTCCGGGCCACGGATATTCCTCAAACATTTTTTTTACTTCTTCATCAACACCGAAAATGTCCTTTTTCATACTACTGTTGAACTTGCTTATGAAATATTTCATCAAAAGCTCGATATCGCAGCGTCGCTCCTGCAACGTCGGCATATCCACCCGAACAACACTTAGTCGATAGAGCAAGTCCTCGCGCAGCTTTCCTTTACGAACGCATTCCTGCGGGTCTTCATTCATTGCTGCAACGATTTTAACATCGACTTCGAGTGGCTTATAGCTGCCCAGACGGCAGACACGCTTTTCCTCAATTGCACGCAGCAGCTTTGGCTGAACGCTAATATCCATAGAATTGATCTCATCAAGAAATAACGTTCCCCCATTTGCAATCTCGAAAAGTCCCGGCTTGTTTTCGGCTCCAGTGTAGCTTCCCTTGGTTGTACCGAAGAGGATGCTCTCCAGCAACGTCGCAGGTATTGCGGCACAATTTTGAGATACGAATGCCTTATCTGCCCGGTTGCTTGAGGTGTGAATAGACTGAGCAATCAACTCCTTTCCTGTACCAGACCGTCCGGTGATCAGCACTGTCGAATCTGTTTTTGAGATCAATGGGATTTTTCGTTTAATCGCCTCCATATCTTCTGAGCAGGTTATAATATCATCAACGCAGTAAAAAGGCCCCTTTCTCGTGTGAGCAGAGTGAAGATTGATGCTTTGCTTTTCGTAGAAACGACTTGCGTATCTTGATACATCAATTGCCCCTATGATCTCGCCTGTACCTCCTGCGCGAATCGGCATAGTTGTATTAACGGATTGAAATACCTCCTCGCGGCAGGTAATCAAGGTCTGGTATTCGTTGTAAATCGGCTCGCCGCTACGCAACACCCGCATAATCGTACTTGTTTCCTCGGTCAGCCCCGGATAAATATCAAGAACATGCTTGCCGACTAAGTCTTCCTGCTTAGCGCCGCTGATATCAGGACGGTATGTCATAAAAAACTCGATATAGCCTTTGTTGTCTGTAACAATTAGGCCATCATAATAATTATCAAGTTTAAATAATTGTTCAATGTAGTTTGATAACATAACAGGACCCCCCTCGCACAACATTTCTTCTGCCGTTTTCTATATATGGCATTAACCTCTATGGGCTTCTCTGTGTCCGCCTTAACTATTTCGCTGAGGAGGTTACAGATTGTTGCTGCAATACGCATGCAATACAGATGTTAATTACCCGGTGTATAAGCGGAATTATCTTGATAAAAAACTCATTTCAGCAGTATGCTTCCTGCAAAGCTTCATCGGCAAGGAGGCATATGCCCATTGTTGCCTCAACGTTTTTTTCGCTGAGAAGAAGGCGGGATATCCAGCGCCATGCGGTATTTTGCAACAGCACGTCGACTGACCTCAATGCCGAGCGCTGATAGCGCTATACGCACTGACTCATCCGAAAGTGGTGCTTCTGGATTCTCTGTCTTAATCAGGTCTTGGATGCGTTGCCTGACGGCCTGGGAAGAAACGGAAGCATCCGAGCGAATAGCAGTCGTGAAGAAGCTGCGAAGAGGGACAATTCTGCCCCGATACTGAATATATTTATTCTGTATTGCACGGCTTACCGTAGATGTGCTCATGTCCATTTTTCCCGCCATCTGCTGCATAGTGATCGGCGTAAGAGTTCCACCTGAGCAAAAGAAGTCATGCTGCTCCGTAGCAATCAGCGTAAGCAACCGTAAGATCGTATTGCACCGCATATGAACCCCCTTGATGATGGCGTTTGCCTCTGTAAGTTTTTCACGCACATATTGTTGCACGTTGGGGTCATCGGAAGTAGCAAGCAGCGCAGAGTATTCGGTGTTGACCGAAAGGCGGGGCAAAACGCGCCTGTTCAGCTCAATTGTCACCCTGCTCTGTTCCACAGAAAATGCCGCATCGGGTACGATGTATGCTATCGGCTCGCTACTGGCAAAGCTACGTGATGGAATCGGTTCAAGCGCAAGAACCTTAGCGCTCGCCTGCTTTATCTCGCTTACGCCGGCACCCAACATTGCTGCAAGCCCCTTATAATCTCGTCTGCCTAACTGCTCTAGACCATTGCGAGCGATGCCTATTGTCAGGGGGTCTAATGAGCGGCTCTGCACCAGCTGCAGAATCAGACACTCAGAGAGGCTGCGTGCGCCGACGCCCGGCGGATCGAGCATTTGTATGGCATATAGTGCCTGCTCAAGGGAGAAAAACGGAATACAAAATTCCTTCGATAATTCTTCAAGCGGGCAATCAAGATAGCCGCGCCCATCGAGGCAGTCAATGAGAAAACGGCACAGCTGCAGCATCCCATCATCTACGAGGCGCATTTGCCCAATCTGTTCGTTGAGGTAATCTCGGAAAGTCAGTTCCCGTGTCAGCACGGCAGAAATATCCAGTGCATTCCCAGAACCTCTCGGCATATCACGCCATGTTTCCTCACTGCACAGCTCAATCTGTTCGTATTCAGATCGCATATCTTCGTTTGGCAGCTCTGTTTCATAGTAGGTCGGCATACACACATCCAACAATGGATTAGAAAGCGCCACATCCTGCACATACTCACATAGCTCCGGTGCAGAAAGCTGGAGGCAGTCCAACGACTGGCGCATCGTCTGCGTCAGCGCAAGCTTCTGCGATAAAACATGCGACTGTTTCAGCTCCACTATTATCCCCACCCTCCATCGTGATGTCACATAGAGTATAGCATTTTTTCACCCGCTTAACAAGTGACAATTCACAGTCTGCATTGCACTATCTGTCAGAAATAACATATTGCGCTATCTTGTGAAGAATGCGGCAAAGGTGGATGAATGTCAACTCAAAGGGTGTGTTTCCATGTGCACAGGTAGCGGCGCAAGTCATGGTAAAGCAAGCCAACTGCGTAATTGTCAGTATGGCCTCGGAAAGCGGCCTGGAAGGTAGTGAAGGGCAAAGCGTCTATGCCGCCAGCAAGAACGCGGTCAATTCCCTGAACCGCTTGTGGGCAAAAGAGTTGGGCAAGAAAAAGGGGTGTGTAGTCGGTGCGGTGCCGGCATTCTGGAGGCAACAGGGCTACGTGCACTCAGCTACGAAACGGTGCTTACCTCCGCTCATGGGATCAGCATTGATGAACTGCGGGTAGGCTACGCCAAAACTTCGAATACACCGATGGGACGCAGCAGAAAACTGTCGGAGGCAGCAAATACCGCCGCGCTTCTACTTAGCAGCAGAGTCTCCTACACCCGCGGAGTGACGATCAATGTCGCTATCGGAAAGGGCGAGAGGAAAAGATGGTTGTTGAATATTTCTTTGCGCGTTGAAGTGCCATAAAGACCTTTGGGGTGGGGAAGAAGGGTCATAAGCACAACAATATATATTTTTGAAAAACATATTAAGAAGGCCCAATAGAATCGTGGGATATGTCCTGCACAGCGGCTAAAATTTAGCCTTATTTTTAGCCTTACTGCGTTGATATGAGATAAAATTACCTAACATGAGATGGCGATAAAATTGCATAATTCCCCCACATTATGGTACTTGCCGGCATAAAAAGGGACAAGCCAAAACACCTTTTTGTCGGTTCGAGTCCTGTACCGCGCACCACAGAAAAGTCTTGAAGCCACAAGGCTTAATAGTCGTAAGGAACTATAAGTCTTGCGGTTGGGGCAGAGAACGGTGTGACCGTAAAGGTCACGCCGTTTTTCTGCGTCCAAGGGTAGATTCTGCAATCATGGGTTCTGCCAGCACGGGGATCTCCACATCGTCCACGAAGTTGAAGAAAATCTCAACCTTCTGTCGGCGCTTGCCGCCAGACTTATCCGGTGCGTGAATGATGATCTTCTTGATATACTCGTTGACAATCGTCTGCGTCAGCTCGGTGACATCCACATACTTTTTCGTCAGCGCAATGAAAGCGTCCAGATCGTCGCCCATTGCCTGCCGTTGCTCGACCCATTCTTCTGTCGTTTCAATTTCGAGCTTTAACCGGTCCTGCTCCGCTTCATAATCAGCAGTCATCTTCTTGTACTTTTCCTTGCTGATTTCACCGAGGGCGTAGTCCTCATAGAGCCGGGACATGACCACATCGAGGGTGGCAAGGCGCTTTTTTGCCTGCTCCATGCGCTTCCGATCTTCCCGGATGTCCCGTTCCTGATCGGCGCGGCGGTAATGCAGCCATTCCTCTTGAAAGCCCTCTACATCGCTGCGGATATACGCATTGACCGCCTGAATCCGTTCCAGCACCAGCTCCCGCAGCACATCTTCCCGGATATAGTGTGCAGAACAGGTGCCTCGACCGCTTTTGTAGCTGGAGCATACATAGTGGTCTTGCTTGCCGTCAAAGTTCTTACAGGTAGCAAAGTGCAGCTTATTTCCGCAATCGGGACAGAACAGAAGCCCGGAGAACAATCCTTGCCGTTCCGCTTTTGTGGGACGGCGTTTGTTTTTTCGCAGCTCCTGCACCCTGTCCCACTGAGCCTGAGAAACGATTGCTTCCTGCGTATCAGGGAAGATACACATATCCTCGATGGCATTCGGAATCCGCTTCTTCAGCTTATAGGACTTGGAATAGGTTTTGAAATTGCAGGTACAGCCGGTATACTCCATCCGTTCCAGAATACCCACAACCGATTGACCAATCCAATGATAAGGGCGATCCGGCATCTTCTTGCGTTTTTTCGGATCGGGATGGTTTTCCGACTGTTTGGCATACAGCGCCTTGGTAGTCAACACCTTATCCTGCTCCAGTATACGGGCGATCTGTTCCGGGCCTTTGCCGTCAATCGCTAAGTCAAAGATGCGCTTGACTACTGGGGCGGCATCCTCGTCAATGATCCAATGGTCTTTATCGGCTGGGTCAGTGCGATAGCCATAGGGCGGCTTTCCCAGATGCTTGCCGCTGGTGCCTTTCTGACGGAATACGACCCGGACTTTTTTGCTGGTGTCCCGTGGATACCATTCGTTGAATAGGTTACGGATTGCGGCGAATCCATCGCCGTCCCCACGCTGACTGTCCACGCCGTCGTTGACGGCAATGAAGCGCACATCGTAGCTGGGGAAGATGATGTCGGTGTACTGGCCTACGGTCAGATAATCACGACCAAAGCGAGATAGGTCTTTGCAAAGCCAGCAGCCCACTAATCCCTGCTTGACGAGTTCAAAGCCCTCCTGTACGCCGGGGCGATTGAAGTTCGTCCCGGTATAACCGTCATCCACCAGAATTTTCAGGTTCGTGTAGCCATGATCTCGTGCGTATTTGGTTAAAAGCTCGCGTTGATTCTGTATCGAATTCGACTCGCCATCCTGCGAATCCTCGTTGCTGAGGCGGCAGTAGAGTATCGTAATTTTTTGCTGATCCGTCATAACGTCCTCCTTCACGTTCGGGTCAGCCGACAGAATCGGTGTGCTTAAAATTATATTACCATAGTTTTGTGTCACTGTCATGAACAAGCCACCTCCCGGTCAGAAAAAATGAGCCGTTTTACCTTGGCGGTAAGCGGCTCAGTTCCGTCACAGACGGTTTCAATGGTGTACCATGTGTTTCCAATCTTGCGCTCCACGGTTTTGCAGAAGGGGCTTCTCCTGCTCCAATAGGCCTCGCACTCCTGCAAAAAGGACTCCGGCGGGTCAAAGATCGGATCAAAGTAGCTCTCATGGTCAAAGACCTTGCAAAGCTCAAAGACCAAATCGTCTTTCCCCTCCATCACGGCACGGTTGATTTCGTCAATGCTGATAATTTTTCCCATATACGATTCCTTTCTCATAATTCTATTTCGTTTTTGCGGCTGCGCTGTTGTGTCTGCTGTTGCCCCTGCTCATGCTGCACTTCATAAATGTTGTAGTGAATGGCCCAGAGCTTTTTGACGTCGACGTAAAGCGGCGAAAGCTCTGTCTGAATGTCCTTGTACTCCTGCTCCAGCCGCTCACGCTCTCTGCGCCATACGGTGATGGGCATCTTGCCGTCTTTGAAGTACGGCTTTAATTTGCGCTCTGCCATGTAGAACGTCCGCAGCGTATCGTCATGCTCCGACTTGTATTTCTGTCTGGATTTTTCAAAACGGATGCTTCCCGGCTTATCCGCAACCGGTTTTCCATCGACATAATACTGTGCCATGCGAAGCAGCTCGTCCAGTTCCTTGATGCGGGATTGCTTCTCCACGGCAGACGTTTTCATTGCGCTGATGCTGTTCTGCATGGAATGCAGCGCGGCATCCAGATCATCGGTGGTAAAAAGCTGCTTCTCCTGCAAAAAGCGGAACGCATCCGCATACCGCTGTAAGTTGGCTGTCTTGGCCTTTGTGCTGTATGCGCCCTTATTGCGGTTATTGTAATAGGTCATCAGCAGATCGTTCAGCATAGGCGACTGCGGCTTAGAGAGTTCTTCCTTAACCGCTTTCAGCCATTCCAGCAAAGAAGCGATTTTATTCTTTGCTTCCCGCAGCATGGCGTTGGTTTTGCGAACCCAGCGGTTGAAGTCGCCCTTATCGGTGCGGACGCCCTTCGCTTCCATCGCGCGGACAGACGGTCCCTCGTGGACGGTAGGAATCTGTTCAATGCCTTGACGGGCATAGCTGCGGTGGTCGATCCGGCAATCCAAACCTTTCTCCGCAAACTTCTGATTGCACAGATCAGCCCATGCTTGCCGCCAATGCTCCAAGGTTTCGGGACTGCCCCAGTCGGTGGTCGGCACAGCGTTGAACACATAGTTTCCTGCTTCGTCCCGGATGCGATCCCCATGCTCGTCCAGCAGATATTCCCGCTGCTGTTTGTTGCCCCATTTGCCGCCCGGCTCAATGGGGCGAATGGGACACATGACGTGAAAATGCGGATTAGAAATGCCGCCGTCCTCCTTGTCCGGCTGATGCACGGCAAAGTCCACCACCATCCTTCGGCTCACAAAGTTCTCCAACAAAAATTGCCTTGCCAAAGCGATGTTCTCCTGCATGGAAAACTCGTTCTGCAAGGCAATATCGAAGCTGTATGCGAGCTGTGCCTTCTTCCTGCGCTCAGCTTTCTCCACGGCGTTCCAGAGCGTTTCCCGGTCTGCGTACTCTGGCGGAGCGTGGGATGGCAGCAGGATTTCGGAGCAGATCACGCCGCCTTTTCGGGTGTAGTCGCTGTCCTCGCCGTAGTATTCGCTGTGCAGCTTTTCCCCGGCACGGTAGGCGGCAGACGCCACGGCGGATTGTCCCGCGCTGCGCTTGATCTGGGTTACATGAAAGTGGAATAACGCGATACTCAGCACCCCTCTTTCTGCTCAGACCGGTTATGTTCGTTGACCGCTTCCATGAGCAGGCCCTTGACCTCCGGCAGGTCAAAGACCTTTTCGGCAAAAGCGTAAAACTCAGCGCGTGTCAACAGCTTCGTCAGCGGGGCAATGCTTTCCATATCCGCGCTGCGGACGATCAGGTTGTGTGCGCGTTTGGTACGGTCGCCGCGCTCATAGTAGGCGATTCGGTTTTCCAGACGCTGCTTCTTGTGCTGCTCCTGTGCAAGCTGCTGCTTAATTTTCTCTTTCTCGGCATTCAGCTCGGCAAGGGTTTTCTGTTTTGGCATTGTGTGACCTCCTTCAAAATTAGTGAAATAGTTGTTCAGACTTTGCGGCGGAAATTGTCTGCGTCAGCAGATGGCTTCCACCGCGAAGTGCGCTGGGATAGCTGCATAGGCAGCGCAAGGGAGGCAATCCCTTGTACGGAACGAAGTGACGCAAAACAGCCGTGATACTCAGGTATCTGGGCTGTCTGCCTCGCAGAGCGCACATACTCCCGTCAGGAGAGTATAGAAGTGCGCCCTTAGTCCCGGTGGGACTTTCGGGATGTTCCCGGATCGTCAGTTTTTCTTTCGCTGCCAGACGATCTCGTATCCCAGCGCATCGGCAAGCTGAGCAGCTTCCGTGTAGCGTAGGGACTCCCGCTGGAGCTTGTTGGACAGGTTGGATACGCTGTCAGACCAGCCGTGTTCGTCATGCAGCAGATCGACCACCTCCTGCATGGTCATTCCCTGACGGACGATGTACGACTTGATTTCGTTTCTCAGATTGGATTTCATCCGTTTTTACCTCCATTATTTCGTATAGTGTGGTTTCGTATCGGTGATGCCGGTGTACTTGTCAGTGAAAAAACTGCCATGCCACAAATCCGCTCAGATTTCTGCCTATGATGCCCTATACGTAGCAGCACCCTATCAGCTTCATCGTTCTGGGCGAGGTCATGCGGAACGGTGGGATATACCACATCCCGGTGCAGCGGCTTCACGCTTCGGTAAATCACCGGACGGTGCATTGCGTTTGGCTTATAGTGAAAATTCTCATGAATTTCACAAGGATTGATTATACTGTGCCGTTTTTGGCATCTCACGGGCACTCTGTACATAGCAGAATTGCGGTATTTCGCTGTGTACATACGTACCAGCGGTGCAGGGCAGGCAGCATTTCACGGCATGGGCAGCTTTGTTCACGATTGGGTGCGCGTCAGCTTTCCGGTACATACGTACATAGCGATTTGCCCCAATTCTCAGATATACGGGGGTTGATCAGCGGCTCGATGCCCAGATACCCCCACACTCTGCGCCCGGTGGCATTTATGACGGTGTTCGTATGCTCCAGATTGTACGTTTTCAGATTCCGCATCAGAAAATCACTGAACGAGCGCTGCCGGATGGGCGTCAGCCCATTCTCATCACACCAGATTTCATAAATGGCATACAGCTCCTTGGAGGTGACGGACATATCCGCTTTCAGCCGTATATAGCCGGTGGACTCCATAAAGTCGATGGCGTTGTTCGCGTCGCGCTTGACATACTCCCGGTTGTTCAGCGTCCGGGGACTTTCCGTGAAACGGAAGTTGTTTGCCGTCAGCCGCTGCAAGCCCTCAAATGCCCAGAGGAAAATGCCCTCGATCTCAAGTTTCATCTTCTCTGCAATGTCAGGATCATCCACACGATCAGCAGGCTTCTCTTTTGTGGTCAGGATCAGTTGACGGCGGTAAAAACCGTTGCTGCGGTCGTAGAGAGCTTGCAAATCGCCGTTGGAGAACGCCAGCAGGCGGGCGTACATCCACCCCTGATAGCTCTGGACGCTTTTGCGTTCCAAATCCATCTTGCCCTGTGCGGTAACAATGGATTTGACATAGTTGGTCTGCTTCAGCGCCTCCATTTTCATATCGTCATCCACAAGAAGATGAATGTGTTCCAGATCGGCGCGGGCAAACCGGTTGTCGGAAATTTTGGCGATGCTGCCGTCCTTCATATTGCAGCCAAACAGCCGCGCCAGCACAGGACCGATCTGCGATTTTCCCTCGCCGCCCTCGCCCTTGAGGATCATCATGCGCTGCCCTTTGGTGCTGGGAATGAGGCAATAGCCGATATCCGTCACAATGTGTTGTCTCTGGATTTCTGGCAGGATACCGTAACCTATGCGGGAAGCGTCATGCCGACCGGCACGATTGGCTGTGCGGTACTGAATATCCCCGACGAAACGATTGCGCGGTTGGACGCGCCGTGCATGATCCTGAATCAACTGCTGACCGGCATTGGCTTAAAGAATGTAGATATGCAGCTTCTTCCGAAAGCGCAGGAGGCGGGACAGACCATCATTCATGCGCTGCACAATGTCCCACCGTTCTCCCGCTTGGACAGAAAGCGGTTTGAAGAGTTTCTCATGCAGGCGTTTTCCGAGGAAGCATTTACCGAGCTGAACGAGTATTTGCAGCTCCCGATGGAGCAGCAGGCAGTCAGTAATATTACAGGGGCGCATCCCTTGGCGGCGCTGCTGGTTCGGGTCATTCCGGTGCTGGGGCATTTGAGCTATTCCCTGCGGCAGTACAAGAAAACTATGACGGCGTTTGCGGAATTTCTGCAAGAGAATGCCGAAATACGAACGCCTGCGGGATACGCCGCTGCATTCGGGCAGTTTTTCAAGGAAAACGCGACTCTGGAGGAAAGCAATCCCTCGTGGATGGCGCTGACCAATGCAACGGTGCAGTATGTCCCTGCGATCCGTCCCGGCAATGCGGAGGCGCAGCTTGTCAAGCGGATGCACTTTGTATCCTTCGTCGGGATGTTCCGCGCCGATCTTTTTGAAGGCTTATGCGTCGGACACGCGCCGAGGAAATGCGCCGTCTGCGGGAAATGGTTTCTGACTACCGACGCGCGGCACACGAAATATTGCAGCGGCTACGCGCCGAATGACAAGCGCGGGCGTACCTGCCGTCAAGTCGGGAATCTTCGTGGACGGGAGCAGCGAGAGCTTGCCGCCGACCATCCCATCAAGAAAATCTATACGAAGAGGTTCAACACGATCACGCAGTATCTTGGGCGCGGTACACTGGACGAGCAGACCGCTGCCGCAATGAAAAAGCTGGCAAAGCGAAAAATGGAGCGAGCCATTCGTGAACCAAGCTACGCACAGGGCAGCTATGCCGCCGAGATGGAGCAGGCAGCTCTGCTGGCGGAAGCGAAAGAAACGATGAAGCGGTAATGGAACACCATAGCGGAGGGAGGTGCAGACATGGAGGATAGCCGTGACAAACGGATAACGGCGCAGCTTGCGGGCTACACATGGAAGCTGCCCGGTTATGCGTCCAAAGTTCCGTTCTCTAATGAGGACAGCCTGACCATGCGCGAAGTCCGGAACGTCTTTCAGCTTGACCCGGAACCGCCGCAGATGGAATTGAATGAATACATATGTGAAGCCGTCCATCGCAAAGATCTTGCGTATTTTTCCTTCTTCCTGCACCACTTTGAAAAGCGGCTGAATGGCGTGATCTACCGATTTCTTACCCGCAACGGATATGACCGCTATGACCCGGCGAGGTTTCTGGACTACAAGCTGGAAGTTTTGCAAATGCTGCTGTACTGTCTGCCAAAGTTCGACCCGGAGCAGGAAACGGAGTTTCTGAAATACGCGAAGCACTATATCCGGGACGGACTGCTGTTCTGCCGCATGATAGGCGAAGCTGGTTCCTTTGCCAGCCTTGCGGAGTACCGGCGTGTGCGGAAAATTGGCGCGATTTACAACGATTCTGGCAAAAGCTGTGCGGAGGTCGTTTCCGAGTTTGCCGTCCAAAGCGGATACAAGGACGAAAGCGTATCTGCGGACGAGCTGCTGACCATTGCCCAGCGCAACCGCAGCATTGTTTCCCTCTACCGCACGGAACAGGACGAGGACGGCGAAGAAACCGGCGAGGATGTGACACGCGACGATAGCTGGAACTACGCCGAAATCCTCTGGAACGGAATACAGGCAAAGGCGGTCACGGCAGCATTTGAGCAACTTTCCTACAAAGAGCAATGGTATCTGGAGAAGCGAAATGCCATCTGCATGACCTGCGGGCGTGTCAGCCCTTTGTCCACGCAGTCCACCTTTGAAGATTTAGCGGTGGATTTTGAAGGAACGACAGCCAGCGGTGCGGAGCGGTTCTACCGGCGCACATTAGACAAGCTGCGGCTGAAGCTGCTGGAAAGCGGTGTGATCCATACCGTGACGTTGAAACAGACTGAGTGCCGCAAGAAGAACAAAAAAATAGCCGCCGCTGTCCACCTGTATCAGGCGGACAACGACGGCGAATGGGGCGAGCTTCGGTTCGATTTTGAAAACGGAACGGCGGAGATCGTAAAGCTGGCGGATTGGGATACGATAAGGAGCAATATTTTCGCAAATACGGCGATACGGTTTGTGCAGGGTTTACCGGAGGCGAGGCTGCTGAAATCCGTGGTCGTGCCGTTTGAAATGGGCGTTCCGGAAAGACCTCGCCCTCTGACGAAAGCGGCAAAAGAATCGAATGGCAATTCCTCACACACGATCTCTCTGCGGCAGACGGAGTGCCGGAAAACAGGTGAAACGATTACCGCCGCTGTCTACGAATATCTGGTGGACAACGACGGCGAGTGGGGTGAGCTTCGGTTTGATTTTGAAAACGGCACAGCGGAGATCATCAGACTGGCAGATTGGGACACAGTAAAGTCCAAAGTTTTCGCAAAAGCCGCGATACGGTTTGCTCAGGGCTTACCGGAAGCGAGATTGCCGAAATTTGTGGTTGTGCCCTTGAGATGATACCGTGTAACAATAAACCCTGTATGCTGTCGCAGACAGATGTCCCTTGAATATGTTTAACATCTGTTTAAATTAAGATGGACTGTTGTGGTATAATGGTCTTAATACGAAGCGGAGGTACTGCCTATGACCATCAAAAAGCGGCTGGCGCGCTCCAATCTGATGATGCTGGTGATTCCTGTGCTGACGGCGGGCGTCCTGCTTATCATCGGTCTTGCGGCGGCGCTGTTTCTTTTGCAAACGGTGTATCTTCCGCAGATGGGACTTTCCCTGCGGGAGCTGCACCAGACCGGCGAACAGATCGAAGCGCTGCTTTCGGGTCTTGAGACTTTCGCCTGCATATACGCGGGTGCGGTAATTGCAGCGTTGCTGCTCTCCATCGCCCTGACCAATCTCTATCTGACGCGCAACATCTTCCGCCACATTTCCCAGCCTCTGAATGCTCTGACGGCGGGCGTTGCCCGTATCCGTGACGGCGATCTGGACGCGCCCATCGCCTATAGCGAGCCGGACGAATTCAAAGCCGCCTGCGACGCGGTGGACGAGATGGCGGCGCGGCTGAAAACCTCGCTGGAGCAGCAGCAGCTCGCGCAGCAGAAAAAGCAGGAGTTGATCGCCGGGATGTCCCACGACCTGAAAAGCCCCCTGACCTCCATCCGCGCCTACACCGAGGCCCTGCTTGACGGCGTTGCAAAGGATGAAGCGGCGCAGCAGCGATATCTGCAAACGATTCATACCAAGGAAACGGAGATCGAAGCTATGGTCAACCGTCTATTTGCTTTTGCCAAAATGGATGTGAGCGAATATCCCGTCCATACCGAGCCGCTTCTCCTGCGTTCGCTCATGCAGGAGCTGACAGACGAATGGGATGCCGAGGGTATGGAGATCCGAACGGAAATTCCGGCGGATTTGCGTGTTTTGGCTGACCGCGAGCTGCTGAACCGTATCACCGCCAACCTGCTCGGCAACAGTCGGAAATACGGCGGGCGTGAGGCCGTTCATGTTCTGATCTCCGCAGCGGCTTCGGGCGGCATGGCCGAAATCACGTTCGCTGACGATGGGCCGGGTGTTCCGCCAGAACAGCTTCCCCGGCTGTTCGACGTCTTTTATCGCGGTGACGCTGCCCGCACCGCGCCGGGCAAGGGTAGCGGACTTGGTCTTGCGGTGGTAAAGAAAGCGATAGAAGAAATGGGCGGAAGCGTCCGTGCAGAAAATGAAGAAACCAGCGGCCTGCGTATCATGTTCACGCTGCCGCTTGCAAAGGAGGACAGCCATGCCGAAAATTCTGATCGTTGAGGATGACGCCGATATCGCTGCCATCGAGCGGGACTATCTGGAACTCAGCGGCTACGAGGTCACCATCTGCTCCGATGGTACGTCAGGGCTGAATGCCGCTCTGACGGAAAATTGCGATCTTCTGCTTCTCGACCTGATGCTGCCGGGAACGGATGGCTTTACCATCTGCCGCGCCGTGCGCGAGAAGAAGGATATCCCCATTCTGATGGTCACGGCGCTGGGCAAGGATGTGGACAAGATCCGGGGGCTGGGTTTCGGCGCGGACGATTACATCGAAAAGCCCTTTTCCCCCAGCGTGCTGGTGGCGCGGGTCAAAGCGCATCTGGCGCAGTATCATCGGCTCAAGCCGCAGACCGCGGCAGCGCCGAAGCTTCTGACGGTCGGCCCGCTGAGCGCCGACCCGGCGCAGCATTGCATCCGCAAAAACGACGCGGAGCTGGCACTCAAAAACAAAGAGTATGAGCTACTGCTGTTTCTCATGCGGCATCCGGGGCAGGTATTCAGCCGTGAGGATCTCTATGAGATGATCTGGGGGCTGGAGTCCATGGGGGACAACATCACCGTGGCGGTGCACATGAACCGTCTGCGGGAAAAAATCGAGGACGATCCCTCACATCCGACGCTTCTGCAAACTGTCTGGGGTGTAGGGTATCGGCTGAATAAGGGGGAGAGATAATTTATGTGGGTCCTGTTTGCATTTGGTTCGGCCATGTTAGCGGGGCTGACCTCCGTTCTGGCCAAGTGCGGCATCAAGAAAACGGACTCGACTGTGGCTACCGCCATCCGCACCATTGTGGTGCTGATTTTCTCCTGGCTGATGGTGTTTGTCGTCGGCTCTCAGGAGACGATCTCGGCCATCGGCGGAAGGACGCTCCTGTTTCTGGTGCTGTCCGGCCTTGCCACCGGCGCAAGCTGGCTGTGCTACTTCAAGGCGCTGCAGCTGGGTGACGTGAACAAGGTGGTGCCCATTGATAAGTCCAGCACGGTGCTGACCATCCTGCTGGCGGCCATTTTTTTGCAGGAGGGGGTCAGTCTGACCAAGGGCATCGGTGTGGTGCTCATCGCCGTCGGCACATTTTTGATGATTGAGAAAAAGCAGAGCGGCGGCGAGACCAAGAGCGCTGCGTGGCTGTGGTATGCGCTGGGCTCGGCGGTGTTTGCCAGCCTGACGGCTATTCTGGGCAAAGTCGGCATCTCCGGCGTGGAGTCCAATCTGGGGACGGCTATCCGCACCGGTGTGGTGCTTCTTATGTCGTGGGTCATGGTGTTTGTCACCGGCAAGCAGGGAGCGCTTAAGGCAATCCCCAAAAACGAGCTGTTTTTCATTTGCCTCTCGGGTCTTGCCACCGGCGGCAGCTGGCTGTGCTACTACAAGGCCCTGCAAGACGGCCCTGCCAGCGTGGTGGTACCTATCGACAAGCTGAGCATTCTGGTAACGGTGCTGTTCTCCTACCTTGTCTTCCGCGAAAAGCTGACGAAGAAGTCCGCGCTGGGTCTTGCCGGCATCGTGGCCGGCACCTTGCTGATGCTGTTTTAAGTTCTGTTTAATAATGGTTTATATCGGGTTTTACAGGTTCCTTTACAATGACATTGTTCATTGTAAGGAACCTGTTTTTTGTATGGAAATGGAGGTATATATCATGCGTGAAAAAATGATGAACAAGGATTATGCCAAGGCATTCAAAACGATTGTGATTATGGCGGTACTGCTGGCGCTGCTCAGCGCCGTTGTCATCCCGCTGAGCCTGTCGCAGCAGATCAGCGATTTATCCTCGCTGCGCCAGACCTCACAGGAGCAGACGGCGCAGCAGGACGGCGAGCACAGCGAGCATCACGCTGACCGCGAGGAGCTGTGGAAAAGCCAAATCACACCGCCCACGGCAGGGACGCTGGCGGCCCTCGGCGGCATCGCGGTCCTCTGGCTGGCGCTTGGAATTTATTACTGGCTGCTGGTCGCCGCGTGGCTTTATAAGAGCGCGGTGAACGAGGGCATGAACAAATCCCTCTGGATGATCTTAGGCTTGTTCACAAATCTGCTGGCAGTGATTGCCTTTCTGATCGTGCGGGATAATCCACGTCGGGTGAAGCCGCAGGCCGCACAATAATGGGAAGTATTGCAATGAAAACTGCTGACCATTTGCTGCTGGGACAATATCTGGTGGAGCGGTGTGGCACTCCGCATCTGCGCTGCCACCGCAGAGCCTTCCTGCTCGGCTGTGTGGAGCCGGATTACAATGTTTTCAGCTATCTTCGGGGGATGCGATATTATGAGAAATTCCGTGGACACAACGCGGAAAATTCCTCTGCGTTCCTTTCGCACTGCTTCACGGACTTCGAAGGACATACACTCCACTCTGCGTGGGACTACTTCCGCCTTGGAACGATGATTCACTATGCTGCCGATGCGTTCACTGCGCCTCACAACAACTTCTGGACAGGAACTTTGTCGGAGCACTGTGCCTATGAAGCGGCGCTGCACCAGAAATTCGAAAGGATGCTGGCAACTGCACATCCGGAACAAATTCCGTATTGGGAATACGCGCTGCTGCACAGATCGTATTGCAGGGAAGCGCACGGCATGGAGACCGATTTTCAGTACATTCTAACCGCCTGCTTGTCTCTGCTGAAAAAATATTCGCTCCAGATAGCGGAGCCGGAAGGAGATTGCTATGAAGATTTTGATCACTACCGACTGGTACAAGCCAGTCATTAACGGGGTCGTCACCTCCGTGACCAATCTGGAGGAGGGGCTGCGCGGGGCGGGGCATGATGTCCGAATCCTGACGCTGTCCAACGATCTGCACTCTTACCGGAAAGAAAATGTGACTTTTATTGGCTCTATCGGCGTCGGCGTGATCTACCCCAATGCGCGTCTTCGGGCAAGGCTGAACGATCCGCTCGTGCAGGAGCTGATCGACTGGAAGCCGGACGTCGTTCACAGCCAATGCGAGTTCTCCACCTTCTCCTTTGCCAAGCGCATCGCTCATGAGAGCGGCTGTCCGCTGATCCACACCTACCACACGGTATACGAGGACTTTACGCACTACTTCTCTCCCAATGTCCGGCTGGGGCATTTTCTGGCGCGAAAGTTTTCGCACTACATCGCAAGTCAGACCGACGCCGTGATCGTCCCAACGGAAAAGATCCGGAATATGCTTCGCTCCTATCAGATCACGCAGCCGATCCGCACCGTTCCTACGGGTCTGAAAATGGGTGCGTTTCTCGCGCCGCTTCCGCCGGAAAAGCGGACCGTCCTGCGCCGTGCGCTGGGGCTGCGGGAGGGCGACCTTGCGCTCACCTATATTGGCCGTTTGGCGCAGGAAAAAAGCATCGGCGAGCTGCTGCGCTTTTTGCCGGACACGCCCCAGAACGTCAGGCTTCTGCTGGTGGGCGACGGGCCGTACCGCGAGAAGCTGGAAGCGCAGGTGCGGGAGCTGGGCATCGCGGGGCGCGTGATCTTCTCCGGTATGGCCGCGCCGGAGCGTGTAGCGGACTATTACAAGGTCGGCGATATTTTCGTCAGCGCATCCCGCAGCGAAACGCAGGGACTGACCTATATCGAGGCAATGGCCTCCGGCCTGCCGCTCCTGTGCCGTAAGGACGATTGTCTCAGCGGTGTGCTTTTGCCGGAGGTCAACGGCTTTGCCTATACCACAGAAGCGGAATTTCTCGCCGGACTGTCTGCGCTTTCCGACGCGCAGACGCGGCGGGACATGGGCGCTGCGGCGCAGAGCGCAGCATACGCTCGGTTCTCCGCCGAAAGCTTTACACGGAAGGTTTTGCAGGTCTATCAGGACTGCCTGCCGCGAAGCAAGGAGGCATCCGCTGCGTGAACCGTTATCAGACTCTTGCCGCCAACACCGCCCTCATCAGCATCGGGACGTTCGGCTCCAAGCTGCTGGTATTCCTGATGGTACGGTTCTATACCGGCTATCTCACCCCCTGCGGAATACGGCACCGCCGATCTCATCACGCAGACGGCCAATCTGCTCATTCCGATTGCTTCGCTCGACGTTGCGGAGGGGGTGTTCCGCTTTGCCGCCGACCGGCGCGAGCAGCGGGCAGAGGTCTTCACCATAGGTGTTTACACTATGCTGTTCGCTGCGGCGGCATTGCTTGCAGCACTGCCGCTGCTGCGCGTGCTCATAGGAGAGCGGCAGCTCGGCACGCTGCTCGCCGTGTTCATCATTGCCGCCTGCGCCCACGCGCTGTGCGCACAGTTTATCCGCGCCGAGGGGCACACGGCGCTCTATGCCCTGCAAGGGCTTCTTAACACTGCGCTCTATCTCGCGCTGAACGTGCTGTTCCTCGCGGTGTTCCGCTGGGGTGTGATGGGATATCTGCTCTCTACAGCTGTGGCAGACTGCATGAGCACGCTGTTTCTCGTCTGCAAGGAGAGGCTCTGGCGCAGATTCCGTGTTTCTCCGAACCTGACACTGTGGCGGCAGATTTACTCCTACTGCGTTCCTCTCATTCCGGCGGCAATCTTCTGGTGGGTGATGGGCGTGTCGGACCGGTATATGGTAAAGTGGTTTTTAGGCAGCGATGCCAACGGCATCTACGCCGTGGCATATAAGATCCCCACGATCCTCACCATTCTTGCAACTGTGTTCATGGACGCATGGCAGCTTTCCGCCATTGCAGAGAGCGGTGACCAGAAGACGCATCTGCGCTTTTACGGCCGCGTGTGGGATGCCTTTGCCTCCGCAGTATTGCTGGGAGCGGGCAGCATCATCGCCTTCTCCCCGCTGCTCATCCGGCTGCTGGCGGATGAGCCGTACTACGAGGCGTGGCAGTATATCCCCCTGCTGACGCTCTCCATGGCGGCAGCTGCCTTTTCAAACTTCATGGGAAGCGTGTATGTGGTAACCAAAAAGAGCAGCGTCTCTTTCTGGACGTCGCTCATCGGTGCGCTCATCAATATCGGCCTGAACCTGTGGCTGATCCCGAGGATCGGCATTCAGGGCGCAGCAGCGGCTACGTTTGCAAGCTGCCTTGCGGTCTTTCTCGTTCGCACGGTCAGCACAAGGCGTTTGCTGCCCTTTTCCCTCTCCAGCAGGAAGCTGGTATTGGGCATTTCCGCGCTGCTGGTGCAGACAGCGTTTATTCTACTTCGCTGGCCGGGCTGGATCGCCGCGCAAGCGCTCTCTTTGACCTTTCTATTCCTGCTGGGACTTCCGGCTATTTTGTCCACCGCACAGGTGGTCCTTCACAGAAAGTAGGTATCACAATGATTTTAACGGCATTTCACGGTTTCTGCATGGCGCTGGCCGACAGTGTCCCTGGCGTTTCCGGCGGAACAATTGCCTTTATTCTCGGTTTTTACGATCGATTTTTGGATTCTCTCCATGCATTGTTTGGCAAAGACCGTACCGCACGAAAAGACGCGCTGTGCTATTTGGCAAAGCTCGGCACAGGCTGGAGCATCGGCATGATTGCCTGCGTGTTGGTCCTTTCCGGCCTGATTGAAAAGAACATCTATTTTATGAGTTCTCTTTTTCTGGGACTGACCCTTGCCTCACTGCCATTTATTATCTTGGCAGAGCGTCCGGCACTGAAAAACCTTCGTGCTACTCCCTTTGCGTTGTTGGGAGCGGCAGTCGTGGTAGGGCTTACCCTACTGCGAAGCGGTACCTCTGCGCTGGGAAGCGTCCATTTTTCCTCACTCTTGCCACTTTCGCTTCTTTATATTTTCCTTTCCGGCACGGTAGCGATCACCGCTATGGTGCTGCCTGGAATTTCCGGCTCCTCCATTCTGCTGATTGCGGGCGTCTACTTGCCCACAGTGCAGGCGATCAAGGCGTTTCTTAGTCTGGATTTCTCTGTGGTTCCGGGACTGTGTGCGCTGGGCTTCGGCGTGATTGCAGGTGTGGGACTTTCCGTCCACGGCATCCGCACGGCACTGCGGAAGTACCGCAGTCAGATGGTCTGGCTGATTCTTGGACTGATGCTGGGTTCTACTTACGCCATTGCCAACGGCCCTGCAAGTCTGAGCAGTCCGCTCCCGCCGCTGGATATAACCTCTTTCCATGTTCCTGCCTTTCTGCTGGGCGTCGCCATCCTGCTGGGACTGGAATTTTCAAAGAAGTTTATGCAGCAGAATGAGAAGCCGTCGCCTGCTGCACAGAAGGGAGAAAGCCTGTCATGAGCCTTGATTGGAGCATTTTACACTGGATTCAGAACATGTTGGTCTGTCCGGCGCTGAACTTCCTGATGCCGAAGATCACGCTGCTGGGAAACGGCGGCATGATCTGGCTACTGGCCTCCGGCGTGCTGATCTGCACGAAAAAATATCGGAGACAGGGCATCCTCCTGCTATGCGGTCTGGCTGCCGGCGTATTGGTGGGAAATGTTTTTCTGAAGAATTTTGTCGCCCGCCCGCGCCCCTGCTGGCTGGACAGCAGCGTCCGGCTTCTGATCGCCAATCCCACGGATTATTCATTTCCCTCGGGACACACGCTGTCCTCCGTCATCGGCGCGACGATCTTGACGAAGACCGACCGCCGTTTCGGTTATGCAGCCATCCCGTTGGCAGCGCTGATTGCCTTTTCCCGGCTGTATCTCTATGTTCATTTTCCCAGCGATGTGCTGGCGGCGGCCGTGCTGGGCGTTTTGATCGGCAAAGTGAGCGATAGGGTGGGAATGCATCTCATAAATTGGATGGAACAGGTATGGAAGGAAAGAACGGTGCATTAGACGCACCAGCTTGCATTTTGGGGCGTATTGAGCCTTGATCCCATGTTCAAATATTAGAAAGCTAAAAGAAGAACTGCCTGTCTCCATGAGAAACAGGCAGTTCTTTGCAACATTGAGGTTGCGTTATGCACCCGAACCTGTCAGCCAACAGTAAAAAGTTCAAATTACTACCTTATCACTGTTAAGCCAAGGGTTTCAAGGCTTTTTTGCTGCCCTGAAACGCCTTTTACCCTTTATCGTACCCTTTATAAATTGAGAACATTTGCAATGAAGCCTTCCATACGCTGCGCACTGACCGAGCGCATATCGTCTGTAAAATGACCGTAGACATCAAGAGTAAAGGCGGCAGTCGCGTGACCGAGATTGCTCTGCACGGTTTTGATGTCATCACCGGCACGGATGCAGTTTACGGCGTAGGTATGGCGAAGGTCATGTATCCTTGCGTCGGAAAGGCCAATACGTTTCACGATACGCTTGAAGCTATCAAAGATCGCGCGGTAGGAGATATAGCGTCCGAACTCATTGGTGAACACCAAGCCGCTGTCCTCCCACGCCGGGCCTGCCATTAACCGCTGCCTGGCCTGCTGCACCTTCTGCGCTTGCAGCAGCTTCATCACATACGGCGCGGGTGTGATGGTGCGGCT